>Ga0074193_1000891_pt1 | contig 43530 bp, 35 predicted proteins | sample EPASupsiteHSE605_FD_64523 | JGI IMG/M metagenome (GOLD analysis project Ga0074193, IMG submission 64523) | Bioremediated contaminated groundwater from EPA Superfund site, New Mexico - Sample HSE6-05 | ecosystem: Environmental > Aquatic > Deep subsurface > Groundwater > Contaminated ...
CGATTTGATGCTTAATCCACTGTTCCCGATACGAGCCTGATACTCGCCAAAAGTCCCTCTGCCCATTTGTAATTCCCTGCAGATGCGACGTTGAGAGATTCCTTTCTCGATCAACTGTAAAACTCTTTTAATTTTTAGCATACTGATTGGTTTGTTTGCCATTGCTCTTTATTTTTTCTTTTAGGCAATGGTAATGTTTTCTTCCTAATCAGTGCTTAATAGGAATGCTATTTTTTAACAAATGGCACCGGTTAATTCAGAATTAGTGGTTCTGTTTCGTCCGGAATACTGGTACCGTTTGCTCCGGAATTAGTGGTACTGATTGGTCCGGAATATACATAAACAGTCAAATTCAGCTTATTATTGGGGCTCCTCATAAATTGAAGTAATCTCGTACAGGGTAAATCTTTTGTTACTTTCAGTTTGTTTTCAATATCAAAACAGTCTTTGGGAGGATCTCCAATGGTGATAATACCTTGTCGTGTGTAAGGATCTCTTTTGAAACTCTCAATGACATAAAAAAATTGGTCAATTTCTCTATTTTCAAAAATCACCTTGTTTTCAGACCATGCTTTCTTATAGTCGATCACATTTCCGTTATAGCATCTTAGCCTTGGCCCATATCCACCTCTTAATGTTTCTCTATCATCAGAGAAATCTTCCATGCTTGGCAAATAATATTTAATTAACTCTAGATCATTTCGACCTAATGCTAACCACAACGATTCTGCGTATGGTAAAGATAAATTCCATTTACGTTCAGGAATAGTAATCCATTTTGCCAGAGGATTTGAAATTTTTATCATTATAGGACTTGGAAGTTCCCAACATTTTTCACCTCTAGTATTCCTCTCAACCCCATGTTCTAATAGAATTTTTGCCATCCCTACTAAAAAAGAATTGATTCCTGTATATTCTGCGGTAAACATTTATTCTCTATTTTATCATTAATATTCCATTTTGGGGGAAAAAAGTAATCTATATTGTTGGGCTGTCGCTTATATATTTGTTTTATCCTCACATTGTCCACCTTTAATTCAGGCATTTTTTCTCGCAAGTATTTATCTGTTTCACAAAAACAATTTTGCAGATCTATTAAAGTTGGTTCTCGTCCAAACAAATTTTTAAAATCAAGATATCCATATCTTTCTCTATATTTATGGAGATTATCATATGTATATCTTATTAAATCTTCATAGTTATGCCTATTTGTATTTTCAAAACATTTTTTTATACCACGAATGGATCCAATCCCTGCTTTAACAAAGCTGTTTTCATCAAAATTAATAATCTCTGAATAGTTGAAATCGATTGCATATTGATATGCCAAAAAGTCTCCAATAAATGGACATTCTTGCAATGTATCAAAAATATTTTGCAATGATTTTGATTTTATTATTTTGATAAATAATTTTCCCTTAATAAATTTTTCATCTATCATTTGCAACCATCTCTCGTGTTTAGATGGATATTGTGTATAGTCTTTATGACTCCCTGTCATTAAATAAGCAGAATTAAATATAGGTTTAAATGCTATTCTTTCCGCTAATAATTCAGACAGTAAAGAAGAATTAAATGTTTTTATGGACAGAGTACCTATTTTTGATTCAATAAATTCCCAAGTGTCAATTCTATTAAACACTTTGAAAATTAAAATACGAAGTAATATGTCCTCCTCAGATAGTTCCTTAATGTTTTCATTATAAATAACATTGCGAATCAAGTATTGGCTAACTCTATCACATGACCGATATACATTAGTAAATTTATGTTTCTGCAAAATCGAATCATCTGTCCAAGGATATTCTTCGTTATTATATTTAGACCAAAAAATATTCATTCGTAATTCCATAAAATGGAAATAGTATTTAAAAACGTCATCTCTAACTTTTATCATATCTAATCTATATATCCTGTAAGTAAATCTCGAAAAAGAACCATGTATATAAATAACAGTTCAAAAGTATACCACCATTCCAATTGAAAAGTATACCAGCTAATCAAAAAAAATAGAGGCTCATGTCAGCACTTGATGGAGTGCAGGCGTAGCCGAAACGGAATCAAGTGCTGACATTATTAATCAAGATTAAGCACTTGTTCCATAACGTTTAATTTCTTTGTGATGTAAAAACCAGCACAGAGATAAAATGATTAGCATGAAAGACAAATCAGAAATTATCAGATTACGAAATTATGAGGGTCTGAGTGAAAGGGAAATTTCACGCAGACTAGGTTTTAGCCGCATTACGGTTCACCGTATCTTGTGTGAGTATACAAAAGCGCTGAAGGAACAGGAAGGGGATAAATCCAGTATGGAGGCGTATATATTAACGCCCCCAATTTATAAAACGGAGAATCGCCCCAAACGGCGTCTTACCGAGGATATCATCCGTATTATAGACCATTGTCTGGAGGAAAACGAAATTAAGAAACGGTCCGGGCGTCATAAGCAACGTATGCTCAAACAAGATATACATGAGTTGCTTGCAGAACAAGGCCATGACATATCCTATTCTACAGTATGTGGTTATATCAGCAACATAACCAGGCAGAGAGAACAGGAAAGCTTTATCAAACAGGGTTATATCCCGGGTGAGAAGGTGGAGTTCGATTGGGGGGAAGTAAAGCTTTGTATAGCCGGTCGTTGGCAGAAACTGTATATGTCCGCATTTGCTTTATGTAGCAGCAATGGCCGTTGGGGGGATCTGTTTCACAGGCAAGACACGCTGGCCTTTATGGAATCTCACGCCAACTATTTTGAAGAATGCAAAGGTGTTCCCCATGAAGTTGTCTACGACAATATGCGTGTAGCCGTAGCTTCTTTTGCCGGAAATGAAAAGGAGCCAACCCAGGCTCTTCTTCGAATGACGGCATTCTATGGCTTCAAATACCGGTTCTGTAATGTCAGACGAGGAAACGAAAAAGGACATGTGGAACGTACGGTGGAGGTTTTGCGCCGCAAAGCCTTCTGCATAAAAGATACTTTTGATACCATAGAACAGGCAACAGAGCATTTGCACCAGACCTGCAGGAAGCTAAACGCATCCGAAGATATCAGGCCAAAACTGGAGGAAGATCTTCGCTCGCTGTTACCCTATACAACACCAATGGGTTGTTTTGAAAGGCGAGAACTCAAAGTAGATAAATGGTCTACCATCACATTGAATACCTCCCATTACTCTGTACCCGACACGTTGGTAGGCAGAATGGTCGAGGTTAAAATATTCAGTGAAAAGTTACTGGTATATATGGACAATGCCCCTGTGGCGGAACATGAACGTTCTTATTATTCAACCTGGTCGCTCAATCTCAATCATTATCTACAGACACTTAAGCGAAAACCGGGTGCTTTAAGTGGTTCTGTTGCGTTATCACAAGCTCCGGAATCAATCAAAGAGCTGTATTATAAGTACTTTACGGATAATGGAAAGTCTTTTCTAGACCTGCTCATCTTCGCAAAAGAACATGCAATCTCTTACGATGAAATCGCTCTTGCTGGCAAAGAAGCCGAACAGTCTGGCATCAAAACAGTTACAGCAGCACATATTACAACGTTGCTATATAACAGGCTCAATCAGACACCTCCGCTTTACAAGTATGAACAAAAAGACGAGATAGAAGATTTTGCCATCAAGCAATTATCCATGTGGTCTATGATGATGAACAACAACTCTAAAATAGTATAATAATGAAAGAAAATGAATCCAACCTAAGGCAGCAAATAACAGACTTGTCGAAAACGCTGAAGTTGCCTTCCATTCGCAAAACATTGCAAGATACAATACAGGAAGCTGTTTGCCACTCCTGGAGCTATGAACAGTTCCTCTTTACCCTGCTTCACAGTGAAGACACACATCGTGAAGAGAATCGTAAAAAAGCCCACGTTAAACGTGCCGGATTCCCTCAGTATAAATACCTGCAGGAATTGAACCGGGAAGAACTTCCCGATGATGTAAAAATCGTATTGCCTGAATTAGAGACCCTTGAGTTTATTAAAAACGCTCAGAACATAGTCCTTGCCGGCAATCCGGGAACCGGGAAAACCCATATCGCCATCGGCCTTGGAATTAATGCCTGTAAAATGGGATATAATGTGTTGTTTACTTCCATCCCCCAGTTGCTTACACAGATCCGGGAATGCCGTTCGGCAAGAACCCTGCACCAGCTGGAGTTGAAGTTTATTAAATACGATCTGGTAATATGTGATGAGTTTGGTTATGTATCCTTTAACAAAGATGGTGCCGAAGCCTTGTTTAATCACCTTTCCTTAAGGACCGGACGAAAAGCAACAATTATTACTACCAATCTGGCTTTCGATCGATGGAAAGAAATCTTCGGAGATCCAATCCTCACGGCCGCAATGGTAGATAGATTAACCCATAAAGCATATCTAATAAATATGAACGGTGATTCTTTTAGAATGAAAGAAACTCAAAAATGGATCAAAAATAAAAGAATCTAACCTGCGTTTAGATAACTTTTTTTATCTTCGCAAACAATGAGCACTGGTATACTTTTCAACTGGAATATGGTATACTTTTCAATTGTTATATACAGATGGCAATGTACAATTGTGGATTATTCACCATTTTATACCAGAAACTTGTCTTATCAGCATACAGAACATTCAATGCATCAATAAATTTAGGGTTCTTTATCCCTCTTTTAAATTCGCCCATAAAAGAATAAGTGATATTAGTTGGATATGCCTACTTGTCAAGCGCATTTGTTAGTTCAATTTTCTCTATACCCATTTCTGGTTTATAACGAACAACAGAAATCTTATTATCATTAAAAGGTTTATTCGGATTTGGACATTCAAGCAAGTCAAGAGAAACTTCAAGGTCGTTTCTTATTTTTTTAACGAAATTTTCTAAATCTTCTCTTTTTAGTCTTTTCAACCAATATTTCCAGTAGTCTTTATTCGCCATCACAATTAAGGATGTATTGCTTCCGGTAAATTTTTCCCAGGCTATCTCACAATTTTTATGATGAATATCATACTTCTTAAGTTTCTCTTTATTTTTATCAACAAAATAGGCGTATAATAGTAATTCAACTATGGAGTAATAAGGATTATTAGAATGGTAACTATCATTACTTGTATACTTTAATTCACAAATGACTTGCTTACCTTCATTATCATAATTACCAATTAAATCAATACATTTTCTTCTGGCGTTATTATTTATTATAACAGGAACTTCATAATCTATCCATTTGATTTTATTGTCATTGTAATGAGCTTCTTTTAAATTAAATATAGCTCTTTGATATGCACATTCTCTATATTCTGCAATTTCAGCAATTTCATCAAGATCTGTTTTATTGATATTGGATTTCCATTTGTCATCGTTTTCTTGAGTGTTTACATCATCTAATTTTTGCATTAACCCTTGTAGTAGTTCTATTTCCTTTTTCTGTGTAATAAATTTAGACTTACTTCCCATTTTTTCGTAATTTTGAAGTAAAACGTCAATAATTTTCTTTAATTTTTCTTTGTTCATAATAGTATCGTATTAGGTTATAAATATCACAAATATAATGATTTAAATGACTGTGAATTAAATATGTGATTTAATTAATTGATAAAATGATAATTTTCCCATGTCTCAAAGTTAGTACATAGAAACGAAGATCTTTTATATTTATCAATCTCAGATAGCAGCATTCAAGCCAATTTATTAACCGACATGCTCTCTTAATATAAAAGAATCGTTTTCAGCTCACATATGTGATTTTTTAAGCTCAAATTAGTCGGATTTGAGCTAAATATTTTAGCTTTGTGAGCTAAATAAGTACGTATGGAAAAAGAGCTACTTAATTTTATCAAGTCACATCCATCTTGTTCTTCCAAAGAAATTTTTGAAGGAATGAATGGTAAGCTAAGTTATGCAACAGTAAAACGACGATTGACTTCTCTTTTGGAAGACAAATACATAGAACAGTCGGGTAATGCAAAAAGTAGCAGATATAGTATTTCCCCTACTTATAGTCTTTTTTATCCCATTGATCTGGACGAATACTATCGTAAAGAAATTGATGAACGAGATATTCAGGCGGGATATAATTTTTCTTTGATTCCAGATTTATTGAGCAACGCGATACTTTTCACGGAAGAAGAGTTGAGTTTGCTAAATTCATTACAGGCTGAATTCACACGGAATATTTCACAACTTAGCCCCATTGAATATCAGAAAGAAATGGAGAGGCTGGGAATTGACTTAAGTTGGAAATCCTCTCAAATAGAGGGTAATACATACTCGTTGTTGGAAACTGAACGTTTGCTGAAAGAGAGAGAAACGGCAGCAGGAAAGACAAAAGAAGAAGCCATCATGCTGCTTAATCACAAAGATGCGTTGGATTTTATTGTACAAAATCCTGATTATCTTAATCATTTGAACGTAGCCAGAATTGAAAATATCCACAGCTTATTGGTAAAAGAATTGGGTGTGGACCGTAATATTCGAACACGTCGTGTTGGTATAACAGGGACGAACTATCGTCCTATCGACAATGAATTTCAGATCCGTGAAGCTTTGGAACAAACGTGTCATTTGGTTAATAGCCGAACTAATATTTTTGAAAAGGCATTGTTCATATTGGTGCTACTTTCTTATATTCAAGCTTTTAATGACGGAAATAAACGTGTAGCCCGTATCGTGAGCAATGCGATATTAATAGCCAACAATTATTGTCCTATTTCGTTTCGGACAGTGGATTCTGTTGACTATAAGAAAGCCATGCTTTTATTCTATGAACAAAATAACCTCTCCGCATTCAAACAAATATTCATCCAACAGTTTAAGTTTGCTGTGGAAACTTATTTCTAATAATTTAGAGAATCAATTATCATAGCAAGAATGGCCCTCCCGCAAAAGAGGGTCGTTTTTGCTTACATGAGACCTTGGTTATTAGAATTTCAAGATGGTCATTATTCTATTTGAATTTCATCGATTTTATACTCTTGACCTTGTTTTATTATATGGAGTGTGATGGTGGTTACAACGTTTCGCCATTTTGTGTAGTACATTTGGTAGGTGTCTTTGTTTAATTGAGTATAAGCTATTGAATGAATCCACAGGGGGTCGAAATCAAAATAATCTATCACCAAATCGTAGCCGGGAGCATAATCCATGTCGTCGATATCTATAGCGGCATTGAATTGAGCCAGGGCTTTGTTTGTACAGTATTTTGTTCGCAACGCATCCAATTGTTGCTTCAGGTCTGCAGGCATGCTACAATATAATATCGTGTATGCTGCATAAAATGTCTTCAGCAATGACATAGGAGAAGAAGCATCCACAGATTGATGTTTTGGATATACGTACAATAGGCTATCACCATACATAGAACCATTCCATTCCGGAGTGATATAATCGATCATGTAGTGTCCGTTTATTTTGTTTACCCGTACAGGGATATTAGTCCATTTATCCTTATTGGTAGTCCATGAGTAGCTAACCATATACCAGTTTTTATCCAAATGTTTTACCTGCAACGTTTTAATAGCTTCCTCGCTAAAATCTTGTGCACGAATGATGGGGTCTGCTTGTATAGCTAATTTCATTCTTTCTATTTTAGCGATTAGTCCCTCCGTAAGATGTGCACGCAGTAGGGAATTATTATCCTGTTCTTGTAAATAGTTCGTAGAATAAGATACATAAAAACTCTTTAGTGTTTTTATAATTGTCGGTATCTCTGTCTGTAAACCTTGCGATGTCATCGCTTTGCCTGTAGGCCGACCGTTACAAACACAAAATGACAGGCTGAATACAAGTAGAAAGAATATCGTTTTCATTTTCTTATGTTTATGGTTCAATTCTATAGTTTATGCAGAATTAGCAACATACATACTCACAGTTCGATTGAGTTGTATCCTAGTTGCATAATCCGTATTTTTTCCAAAATTAAACAATTATTCATTTGTTAAGTTCATTTGATAGTTTTTTTGTTTTAATACCAGACTGCGGGTCTGTTTAGTTGTTTGCTTCTTTCGCTTAGTTGGGAGTGTTGTAAACAGGAATCAAAAATACAGTGAAAATGGAGTACAATTGTACAATGGCTCTTTAATGCTTATTAAATAACCAATTATATTGCAAAAACAATAAAACCATGAGATGATAGAAATAAAGTTATCAAAATATTTGTAAATGATAGAAATATAGTTACCTTTGCAACGTGAACATGTGATTTAGTATAAACCAAAAAGGAAGGAGGACAATTTTGACGAAAACAGTACGCGAAGTGATAAGCCTTTTAGAAGAGAACGGATGGGAGCTATTACCACCCAAACACAGGGGAAAAGGAGGTCACAAAATTTTTGCAAAAAAGGGTGCTAGAAGGCCTATCGTTGTGCCGGGGAATTTAAACGACGAATTAAGAGATGGAACATTAAATTCAATTTTGAAGGAGGCGGGGCTTAAATAGCCCCTACCCTCAAGACCCTATATATAATAATACGTAAAATTACAAATTTAAATTAAAACAATTGAGATGAAAACGCAAACAGTTAGAGCTATCGTAGAAAGAGCAGATAAAAACTTTTCTGCCTACCTAGATGGTATCGATGGTGTTGTTGTTACAGGGAATACGTTTGACGAAGTAAAAAATAATATGTTGCAAGCTATTGATGATTTTATTAAAGTATGCAATGAATATGGCTATGAAATTCCTGATGAACTTAAAGGAGAATATGAAGTTATGTTTAGAATGGACGTTAAATCAGTGTTAGAATTTTATTCTGGGATATTTACTAAATCCGGTCTAGAACGTATTACAGGTATTAATCAAAAACAATTATGGCATTACGCTTCAGGGATGAGAAATCCTAGGCCTGAACAAGCTCTGAAATTAGAATCGGCCTTACATAAACTAGGACAAGAACTTTTGTCTATAAACTTGTAAGTTTTAAAGTATAAAATTACAATAATACAATAAAAAAAAGGGGAGCATTTAGTGAAGGCACTGAAAAAGTAGCATTATTTACGAATATCCTTTTTTATTAGGTCTAAAAAATCAAGGTTGCAAGATTCGGGTGAACAATCCGTTTTCTTGCAACCTTTTTAATGAAATCGCTTGGCCCTTGCATTTGCATACATGACAATTCATATGACTGTGCCCTGTCATATCCGTATACCTGTTTTATTCTATTAGCTTATTATTGTATTCGGTTTGTGCTTGGATGTAGCATCTTAGGACTTCGCAGTTTGTGTGGAGTGAGGTTTTGTGTATTTCGTATAGTTGCCATTCGGAGGTGGGGATGTAGTCTTCGCTGTCGTCGTCGTGGTAGAGGGTGTGTATGTTTTGGATTTGACCGCGGCTGAAGCAATAGAGTTGTTCGTTGTCTTCGCAGCAGGCATAATGCAATATCGAGATGAGTTGCTCTATAGTAAAGGAGTTGGCACTCATCAGTTTGGTGTCGAACAAAATAAGATCTATCTGGTTGTAGTTCAGAATTATTGTTACTTCTCCGGATGTAAAGGACCGTTTGTGGGCTTTGGGGTCGTATCCGTCGGCCTGGATTAATTTCCAGTGTTCGGGAAATACCTCTTCGGTGTTTTCTTCCATGCTAAAATGTGGCAGTGTTTTTGCCAGCACCGGACCGGGGACTACTATTTGGGGGTATTTTTCTGATGTGTCTTCCGGATCATTGTATAGCACCACTTCTTCCATTATTTGATATATCAATATGTCGAAATCCTTGTCTTTAATGATGTAATAAATGATATCGGGGAGTAACAGGTATTTGTCGCCGGTTAGCTTTTCGATTGTAAGACATAGTTCCAGGATGGATGCCTGTAACTTTTCGTCTTTCACTTTTATGTTATCGAAACTTACTATTGCGATGTTTGCTTTGGTTCGTATCTGCAGGTTCTTGATGTAAAACGTAATTAAAAGCGTTAGTTTGTCTTCGCAGGAATAAATCCTGAAGTCCTTTACATAAGGTGTTAACAGGGCGTTGATTGCCTGATTTACGGATTCGTATTGTGCCGGATATTTTGCCAGAGTATAGTCTGTTAATACTTCTGAATAGAATGTGTTTGCCATTTTTCTGATTGGTTTAATTTTATTATTTTTTTTAGTACCAGACTGCGGGTCTGTTTAGTTGTTTGCTTACTTCGCTTAGTTGGGAGCGGAGTTTCATTAGTTCGGTGTTTAACAGGACGCGGTCGGGACCGGGGCCGGTTAGGAAGCGTTTGCTGTTGAGACTGCGGATTTGTATCTGCAGTTCTTGTTCTTTTACTTTGAGCCGGGGGCGGTCGCTTCCTAACTGTATTTCTTCGTTGGGGGAGGTGGTTGCTTGTATTGCTTCCGCCTGGATGCTTTTTTGTAGTGCGTCTGCCCGGGCTACTTGTAGTTGATCGGATAATTGTGATTCTCTTACTATGACCCGGAAGGCTTGTCTGCCCAGACGGCGGAAAAGGGAATCGGGATCGTCGCCTTTGGGGAGCACCAGGTCGCTGGTTTGGATACCGTTTTTCTGTAACATTTGGATGGCAGCGGCGGCTATGTCGCGGCCTCGCTCGTCGGCATCCATCAGAACAGCTACCCGTTTGGTGTATTTTTTGAGCAGTTCCGCCTGCTCCTGGGTGAAGGCAGCCCCGCATTGTGCCACCGTATTGGGAAATCCGCCCGCCACCATGGCAATCACATCTTTGTAACCCTCCACCAGAAACGCAACTCCCTCGTTGCGGATGAAATTGCCTGCCTTGTGCATGCCGTACAGCAGATGGCTCTTTTTGAATAGGGCGCTCGTGCTGCTGTTCATGTATTTGCTTGTCTTTTTCTTCTGCTCAGGTGTTGGATCGAAGGTGATTCGTCCGGAAAACCCCACAAGCCTTCCGTTCTCGTCGCGGATGGGGAAGATAATCCGTCCTGCAAATCTTTCCATCCCTCTGGGAACCGACCTCCCCGCCATGCTTACCTCAAAATCTACGTACGTTTGCACAATGCCATAGCAGTCGGGATGGTATTTCCCTGTTGGAACGGCTGGCTTCACCCCGGCAAAGTCTAAGCAGGGAGCATGGGTTTCATGGGAGACCCCTGCGAATTCAAAGGCAGGATCACCTTTGTATGCCAGTTCGGGGTGGTGGCCGCTCATAGTCTTCAGGAAGTTCAGGTTTGCTGCTTCCATGGCGGCAAGCAGGGCGGGAGAAGCCTCTTCGGGAGCTGGCTTCGGAGCCACCTTTTGCGGTGCCGTCATTATTAAAGGAACCGAATCATCATCCTCATGCTCGCCTGAACCCGAACCACCTTCTGTCCGAACATGCGGAACCGATCTGCGTTCGTGCTGATCCGAACCATGATCCCCATGTTCGTCTGAACCCGAACTACCTTCCGTCCGAACGTGCTGAATCACCTTGTGTTTGTTGGGAACCGAGTTGCTCTCTCTTTGTTCGTTTTGAAACGAAGGGCCTCCCCAGCGGTCGCGGATAATCTTTACTGCTTCTGCAAAGCTGCAGTTTTCTTTCTTTTGGATAAAGGAAAATACATCGCCACCCTCGTCGCAGGCAAAACACTTGAAGTACTGACCCTTGGCCACCACGTGCATGGATGGCGTGCTGTCGTCGTGAAAGGGGCAAAGGCCAATGATCTTTCCGCTCGCCTTATGTTTCAGGTGAACGTAAGCGCCAATCACATCCTCTATTCGGATGAAATCCTTCAGATCCTTTATTTGTTGATTGTAATCGTCATTCATAATCTGGTCTATATTTTGAACCGGAGCACGGCTCGTAAACCGCACCCCGGTGATAAGCTGTTTAAATTAATAATCCGAAATTCTCGTCATGGTGTTGTTGTAACGGAACTGCGTTATCCCGGTGGAACCGTTACGGTTTTTCAGCACGGTGATAAAACCAACGCCCACCAGCGATTCGCCATTATTGTCTTTCACCTTGCCCTGCAACTCCGGACGGTTGATAAACATCACGATATCCGACGCCTGCTCCAACACCCCCGAGTCGCGGAGGTCGCTCAGCTTATGCTTGGAATTGTCGGTCCGCTTGTCGATCTCGCGGTTCATCTGTGCCAGCACCAATGCGGGAATATTTTCCTCCACAGCCAGGTCCTTTATTTTCTTCATGGCATTACCTAACGAAGTAGCAAGGGTTTCGTCGCTTCCGCCACCCATATCCATCTGGTTGATGTAATCCAGCACCAGCAGATCGCACTGGTTGCGCTTGCGAGCCAGCTTAACCTTGGACCGAATATCCTCCGTGCGAGCCGAAGCAATGTAGTCGATATACAGCGGCAACTCCTTCAGCTTGGTCTCGTTCAGGGTCTTCACCACCTCAATTTCGGCAGCCGTTAAACCATGCTGACGTAAATTCTCGGGCGATATATTGGTAAGCGACAGTAAGATACGCCCGTACAACTGCTCCATACTCATCTCGAGAGAGATCATGTAAACCGCCTTTCCGGAGATGGCAATCTTTAAAGCCATGAAAAGCGAAATAGCCGTTTTCCCATGCGACGTGAGGGCCGATAGGGTAGCAACCTCGCCGGGTAAAAAGCCCCCGATGATCGAGTCGACACCCGCTAAGCCGGTAGGAATACCCACCGAAGTGATCCCCTCGGCAAGCATCCGCATGTGCCGTTTCAGCACATCTTCGCCAATCTGACTAATCTGACGGGTGCTGGTACTATCCAGACCCAGACCCGCTATTTCTGTCAGCTTCGTGTCGGCCAGCTGAATAATATCCTCCACCGGAACGGACGGATTACTGCACTTGGCGTTCAGTTCCATGGCCAGCAACCGGAGACTATTGCGCTGATACTCGGCAACAATCAGGTCGGCATAGGTAACAATATGCACATCGTCGGTAACGGCAATCAACCCCTCGTTTACATAGCTAATGCCATTTATCTCGCCAAAAAGCTCGTCGTCAATACACCGCATCTCGTGCTCTAACAAGGTAAAATCCATGGCCTTGCCATTATCGAACAACGCAATGGCAGCCCTGTAGATAAGTCTCAGTTCCTTGCTAAACAACATCGCGGGCTGTACCCGGGGATAAACCAGACTGATATCCGATACACCCGACAACAGGGTACAAACAAAACTCAACTCACTCTTAAAACCGACACTCTCTTTTTTCATAAAATTCTTTTTAGATAATCAGGCTAATCTGCCTAAGTTTAATTGTTGATTTAAAACTCGATGGGCGCAATTTCGCAACCCTGTACATTGTGTTCCGGATAGCGCGTGCTATCGTTATGAAATACCAGATTGCCAACTTCCCCCTTGGGATAAGTCGAACTTTGCACAACCTGCAAAGCCGGAACTTTGGGCGTTTTGACCGTTTGCAAATCGTAACTGTGGAGGGTTACAAGCGACCCGTGTTTGAGGCGCTGCACATCGATAATCTGCTCCTCCTTAAGGTTGCCAATAATGCGGGCAAACTCCCGTTCACTCGTTTCCAGTTTCTTTACCAGTTGATTTTGAGCCAAAATAAGCTGCCCCCGGTCGCACTGGTAGTAATGACTGTCAAATAGTACCGGCCCCTCTACGAAATGGGCATATGTGTAGAAATAGTGTAAAGCACGCGCCGTTAGCCTGTCGAAGTTGATGGGACTATATAAATTTTTACCAACTAAACGAGGATAGGTCTGATAACCCCCACGAACGATACTAGACAATGTAAAACAACTCTTCATACATTTAATTTAAGATATAACATTAATTTTACTGGTTTGGCAGTACTGGTGGCATAACTGAACCCCTGTATTCATGCGGCTTTCGACACATGTTTTGCCAATCTTGTGCACCCTCTTTCTTAATATATTACTACAGTTTTGAATAGTATTCTATAAAAAAAACTGAAGATTAAGAAGAGATACCATCCGGTACATGTGGCGGCCTACCGAATCTGGCCTTGTTTAATCAGATCCTTTGCAGGAAATGAATGGTTTCTTTTCATCCTTGAAATTGCTTTCGGGTGCAATATTACAGTTAATATTTCAATCTAAAAAGTATAGAATTTAACCTAAAAATTAGCAAAACCGATCGTAGCTCGATTCACTAATTTTCTTTTTTACAGACTCATAAGCTTTGAAAATGTCTGCTTTTTCAATTTTGCATAACTTATTTTGTATACTTTGCAGCTCTAAATTTATATTCAAAAATTTGAGAATACATTTCATAGAATGCCTTATCGACTTGCTTTGAAGGATGCCTGCTACTATCAAACCGTAGATTACGAAAATACATTCCTGGCGTAATATCCTGTTTTTTTCTATTCCCCCCTCTTCATGAGAATAGTCAATCAGCGAGTGATTGAAATTGTCGGCATGGTTGTCTTTCTTCCAGGCATTTAACAGCGGCGTAAGCCGGGGTAAATAGTAGTCAAAAAGAGTATTACGGAATTCTTTTTGCTGTTTGGTAACAAAGTAGGACGAGTCGTGCAGGTATCCCATCAGATCGCATATTTTACTAAACGCATCCTCTTCGTTATTCAAACTCGCGATAAACGACTCACTATCAAAAGGATTGTCGCCGCAATGGGTGTTAATCATCTCTTTGAAGTGAGATTTCTTCTTTTTAATTAAAATCATTGTTGATGAATTGTAATTACAGTTAGTAGTAAAGAATTGAGTCTTAAAAAAAAGGCAATAGATTTCCCTCTTCAAAATCAATTGATTTTAAAGCACAAATAAGTTTATTTGAGTGATTAAATGGACTTATTTAAGATCGTAAATAAGTTCATTATAACAGGAAAATTGGTATGAAATTTAGGGTTCTCCAAGTATATTTACAATATGCTCTACCATTTTGGGAGTTAATCGTTTACGTCCCTTTACCCAACCTTCTTGCTGGAGAAGAGCAAACAATTTTTGATTCGTTTCAATCCATCGTTTCAATTGCTTTGAGGCAGAAGCCGCGGTTATTTCCGGCGAAAACATGATGGACAATTCTCCAAATCCGTAGCTTTTGATCATAAATTCTTTGATAGTAGGTTCACTGATTTTCATTTGTTATCGTTTTTTTAAATCCATTATCAAAGATACATATAATTTGATAATTATCAAATTAGTTTGTCTTTTATTATGAGTATTTTATTCCTTTTAAACACTTATTAACTGGTTCCAACTGTACGTATCTGTACATATCTGTACTTAAGTGTACGTATCCGGACACAAGTGGACACAAGTGGATTCCGGATTTTGGGCGGTCGTATATTTGTATTGTTGATCAACAGTTTATCATTTAAAAACAATTAAAACAATTAAAAGATGGCACTACAATTTACCGTGGTAAAACGGAAGGATATGAGAAAAGATGCGGCGGCAGACAGTAAGCAATTTTACGGTCAGACTAAAGCGAGTTTGAAGGTGGATTTCGACAAATTTTGCGATTCTGTAGCCAGTTACTGTACCGCTTCGAGTGCGGATGTGAAGGCCGTGCTCGACGCAATGACGCACACGCTGGTTACAAGACTGTCGGAAGGGTGTGTGGTTCAGCTGCAGGATCTGGGCAATTTCCAGATGCTGGCCGGTAGTCAGGGTTCCGATACCGAGCTCGATTTTACCACCGACATGTTTAAACGGGCTAAGATTGTGTTCCGTCCGGGAGCAAAATTGCGCGATATTATCAATAACGCAAAGTTCGAAAAGCAGGTGGTTAAAACCGTTACGGTTACCGTAGCCGAACCGTGTGATAAAGAACACGTGATCTAATGCTGAAGGAGATCTACATACAGACCTATTACCCCATGGCCCGCGCTGCCGGATTGAAATTCAATATCAATCCGGTGGTGATACTGGCCCAGGCGGCTATAGAGAGTGGGTGGGCAGAAAGTGCTTTATCGAAGGAGCATAATAATTTCTTTGGCATCACCGCCTACGGAGTGCCAACAGCCTACTGGCCGGGCGAAAAAGTACAGCTAAGTCCCAGGGGATTGTCCTTTCGCAGGTATCCCACAGAGCAAGATAGCTTCTATGATTTCTGCCGACTGATAAGAGGCGCCTACACCACCGCGGCCAACGTAAGTCATATCCCCGCCGCCTATGCACAGGAGATAAGTTACAGCCGGTACATAAGCGAGGTGAATGGCGATAACCGGCAGAATTACAAGCGAATGCTTATAAAAATTGCCGCGGATATAGAACGGATAATTGTGTTACAGGTGTGCAAATAAATTACCTGGAAAAGGATACATAGTAACGATTAAAAAAAAGAAAAAATGAAACAAGTTAAACAGATTATCGAGTTTATTTTAGTATTGGCAAGCTGCTTTTTTCGTTCCAAAAAGCAGCAAACAGGGAACAATCAAATTCCTTCAAATCCTTATCCTCCTGACCCTCCTAACAGGCGAAAAAGAGATTGCCGTTGCGGCCCTGGGTGTACTTGTTACCCTGATCCAGCGCAACCCCCCGAATCCCCCGGCACCCATGGCACCCAACCAGCCCCTGCCGTCGGAACCGGAGCCAGCGAACGCCCCAACTCAACCACTCTGCTAGGCTGGTGCCTTATAGCCGTAGCCAGCACCAGCTACCTCTATAAACTATTGGTATAGAAGAACCCCCACTCACTCCCGGTTAGGAGAGGGTGGGGGTTTCTCATATTCTTTTAACTAACTCATGTTGTAAGTCGATTATTTTGCCTAAATTTGTAGTTAGTAAATAAGCTAAATTATGACAACTGAATTTCTGCAAAAGAGAACAACGATAAATGTACAGGAGAAAGCTAACCTTATTTGGGCCATTGCCGATAAGATTGTAGGTGTATACAAGCCGCACGAATACGGAAATATTATTCTGCCCATGTGTGTAATTAAAAGATTTAACGATACGCTGGCGCAAACCAAACAAAAAGTACTCGATCTCAATCAAAAACTGGATGAAAAGGGGCTGACTGTAAAGGATGGTTTTTTAACCGAAGCAGCCGGATACGAGTTTTATAACGTGAGTCCGTTTACCTGGGAAAGTCTGCTTGCCGATCCCGAAAACATAGCTTCCAATTTTCGTAGTTTCCTGAATCGGTTTTCTCCGAATGTGATCGATATTATTCAGAAGTTCGATTTCGACAAAGAGATTACCAAACTGGATAACAATGGTATACTTTTCAATGTAATTGCCGAGTTTAACACGGCGAAGGCCTTTTTGGGGGCCGACGAAGTAAGCTCGGTGGATATGGGATATATTTTTGAAGAGTTGGTTCGGAAGTTCTCCGAAAGTTACGACGAACAGGCTGGGGCTCACTTTACCGCGCGCGATATTATTTATTTGATGGCCGATCTGTTGGTTGGCTACGACGAGGAAAGGCTGCGCCAGGAAGGTATCACTACCACCATCTACGATATGGCGATGGGTACAAGCCAGATGTTGGGCTGTTTGTCCGAAAGGCTCGAAAAGATTGACGAAGATGCTTCCATTACCAGTTTTGGTCAGGAGATGAACGAGCAAACTTTTGCCATTGCCAAAGCGGATATGTTGATAAAAGGGGGAAGTTCCAACAATATGAAGCATGGAAATACTTTGTCCGACGACAAATTCAGGGGGTATACATTCGACTATATAATTTCTAACCCACCTTTCGGGATAGAGTGGAAAAACGAAAAATCGGCTGTAGAAGCAGAGAACAGGCTGGGTGATGCCGGAAGGTTTGAACCCGGGCTGCCCGCCATTGGCGATAGTCAGCAGTTGTTTGTTCTCAATGGGGTTGCCAAGTTGAAGGATAACGGACGAATGGCCATCATCCAGAACGGATCTCCGTTGTTTAAAGGTGATGCGGGGTCGGGCGAAAGCGAAATCAGGGGATTTCTTTTGGAAAAAGACTGGTTGGAGGCAATCGTTCAGTTGCCCAACGAATTGTTTTACAATACCGGTATTGCTACTTATGTCTGGATTATTACTAAAAACAAACCTGCCGAACGTGCGGGGAAGGTCCAGCTTATTGATGCCGGCAAGTGTTGCGAGAAACGTAGAAAGTCTTTGGGAAGTAAGCGAAATGAGATAACCGACAAATGTCGTTTGCTAATCGATCAGGCGTACCTTGATTTTAAGAATCAGACGCTTATGGATGATGAAAACCCCGAAATTAAGGTGGAAAGCAAAATTAAAGATAACAATGCTTTTAAATATACAAAGGTGGTGGTAGAGCGTCCTTTGTGTGATGAAGAGGGTAATCTTTTGTTAGCAAAGGGTAAGAAACAGCCCGATCCCAAATTACGTGATACCGAAACAATTCCCTTCGCCGAAGATATAAACGAATACATGGCAAAAAATGTGTTGCCTTTTGCTCCGGATGCGTGGATAGATCACAAGAAAACGAAAGTAGGGTACGAGATTCCTTTCACTCGCGAATTTTACAAATATGTGGCTCCTCGGAAAAGCGAAGATATCTTTGCCCACCTCAAAGAGCTGGAAGCATTGGAGAGTGTTTTGATGACTAAAATTCTGGGATGATGAGCAGAGAAATGAAAGATAGCGGGGTTGCCTGGATTGGAGATATTCCGAAGGGGTGGGAAATTCATAAAGGGAAGCATGTTCTAGCAATACAAAAACGTTCAATTAGAGAAACTGACGATGTTATTACATGTTTTCGTGATGGCGAAGTGGTTTTGCGAAGTGAAAGAAGAACACAAGGATTTACCTTTTCAGATAAGGAAATAGGATATCAAGGTATCAATAAAGGAGATATTGTTATTCACGGTATGGATGGATTTGCAGGGGCTATTGGTATTTCCAAGTCAACAGGAAAGGGATCTCCTGTTCTTATCGTGTGTAATCCTTTTCAAAATGACAATTCAGAATATCTTGTTCAATACTTACATGTACTTGCTCAAACAAATGTTTTTTTAGCATTAGCAACAGGTGTAAGAGAAAGGAGTTGTGACTTAAGGTGGAATAAAATTACTGATTTACCTTTTGTAATTCCTCCTCAATCCGAACAAAATCTAATAATGGAATTTCTTAACACTAAATGTGCTGAAATAGACAATTTGATTTCTCTGCTTGAAGAGATGATAAGGGAACTTAAAGCCTATAAACAATCTGTTATCACTGAAGCCGTTTGTAAGGGATTAAATAAGAATGCTCCAATGAAAGACAGCGGTATTGAATGGATTGGCGAAATACCGAGGGATTGGGAAATTTGTAGGTTAAAAAACCATATTATTTTCAATCCCAAACATAAAAATGAAAAAGGATTATGCAATGACGATATTGTATCTTTTATGCCTATGGAATGTTTAAGGACAGGTAATATTGAACCCAAATCAACAACCTATCAGATTGCTCAAGCATATACACCCTTTGAAAATGATGATATAGTAATGGCAAAAGTAACACCTTGTTTTGAAAATGGTAATATTGCAATTGCTTATGATTTGTTAAATGGTTATGGTTTTGGTAGCTCTGAAATATTTGTGTTTAGATGTAACAATGAGTTGTCAAATACATTTCTATATTATTATTTACAATCTAATTTTGCAAAAGCAATTGGTGTTTCAAGTATGACAGGGACTGGAGGATTAAAAAGAGTAAATCCTACGACAATGAATAATATACAATTATTGTTTCCTCCCCTAACCGAACAACAAACCATCGCAAACTACCTGGATGAGAAATGTGGCAACATTGAAGGGCTTATAGCGATCAAACAGGCTAAGATTGACGAGCTAAAGGAGTTTAAGAAATCATTGATTTACGAATACGTTACCGGTAAAAAATCAGTTATATAGATATGGACTATAAGCCACCCTATACCATCACAACGAAAATCGTTAATCTTGTTGCTAAGATTACGGAATGCGCGGTTCGTCTTTCTATTCAGAAAGAGGCCGACTTAAGGTTGCGTAAAGTGAATCGCATTCAGACAATCCAGGGGTCTCTTGCCATAGAGGGCAATACGCTTTCTACCGAACAGGTTACGGCAATTCTCGATGGAAAGCATATTGTGGCTCCCATTAAAGAAATTCAGGAGGTGCGTAATGCCATAAAGGCGTATGATAAATTTCTGGATTGGAATCCGTTTGCTGTGGCCGATTTGCTTGATGCGCATCGAACAATGACGGAGGGATTGATCGATCAATGTGGAATGTTTCGAACTGGAGGTGTAGGGGTGGTGGCAAACACGGAGGTTATTCATGTGGCTCCACCGGCCGATAGGGTTCCTTATTTAATAAAGGATTTGTTTGCCTGGTTGGAGCGAACGGACGAACATCCGCTTATTGCAAGCAGTGTTTTCCATTACGAATTTGAATTTATTCATCCCTTTGCCGATGGTAACGGGCGTATCGGCAGACTGTGGCAAACGCTTTTACTGAGCCGTTGGAACAGTCAGTTTGCGTACTTGCCGGTGGAGAATATGGTGTATCAAAAGCAGTTCGGCTACTATGACGCAATTAACGAAAGTTCGTACAGAACGGATTGTTCGCCCTTTATTGAATTTATGCTCGAAGTTATATATCAGACGGTTAGTGCAATCACCCCCGAAGATACCCCCCATGTTACCCCCGAAGTAGAACGTCTTCTCCGGGTGCTTCGGCATATGCCCTTGGGCAAACAAGAAATATTACAGGCTTTGGGCCTGAAAGACGAAAAGAATTTGCGTGAATTATATATAAAACCTGCTTTGCAAAGTGGGCTTATCGAATTGACTATTCCAGACAAACCAAAGAGTCCGAAACAGCAATATCGACTTACGGAAAAAGGAAAACTGGTATAATAAATCTACTATTATGGATACGACCGAAAAGAGATTTGAAAACGATATTGAAACGTTCTTGCTTACCCAAGGGGGGTATGTTAAAGGAAATCAGGATACCTATAACAAGGGAAAGGCCATTGATATGCCTGCACTGATATCGTTTATAGAAAAGACACAATCCAAGGTTTGGCAACGATATGTAAATGTATATGGCGAAAAAGCAGAAAGTCAGCTTTACAAGGTCTTTCAGGCGGACGTGGCTCGTTACGGACTGATACATGTGCTGCGAAATGGTATCAAGGACAGGGGTATCAATATTCGTTTTTGTTACTTTGCGCCGGCATCCAATATGAATGAGGAGTTGGTGCAAAAATACAACGATAACGTACTTACCGAAACCCGTCAGTTTGCCTACTCTACGCAAAATCATAACACCATCGATATGGTGCTTTCTTTGAATGGTATCCCCATCATAGCGCTGGAACTTAAAAATCAGCTAACGGGGCAAAGTGTGGATAATGCCAAACGTCAGTTTATGCACGACCGCGATCCCCACGAGTTTATCTTTCAACTCAATAATCGTGTGCTGGTGTGTTTCTGCGCGGACTTGTACGAGGTGGCTATGACTACCGAACTGAAAGGGGCGGATACGTTTTTCCTGCCTTTTAACCAGGGTTCTAATGGAGCCGGAAATATTGGCGACGGGGGAAACCCGGCCAATCCCAATGGGTATATGACATCCTATCTTTGGGAGAAGGTGTTGCAGCGTGAGATGTTGCTCTCCATCCTTCAGCGTTATATTTCCAAACAGGAATCCAACAGTATTCAGATTGTAATTGACGAGAAGGGGAAAGAAAAGGAGGTTAAATCTACTTCTTCACGGATTATATTCCCCCGGTATCATCAGTTGGATGTGGTAGAAAAACTGATCGATGATACAAAGGCTACAGGGGCCGGACATAATTACCTGATCCAGCATTCTGCAGGATCGGGCAAGTCTAACTCCATAGCCTGGCTTACTTACCGGCTTGCTTCGCTGCACAATGACAAGGAAAAGAATATCTTCCAGACAGTTTTCGTTATTACAGACCGGAGGGTATTAAACCACCAGTTGCAGGATACCATCCTTGGTTTCGATCATCTGACTGGGCAGATAGAGACAATCAGAGATAAAGATAATTCGGACAAGTTAAAGGAGGCCATTAACGATGGCCGACGTATTATTATTACCACGCTGCATCGCTTTCCTTATATATACAAGGCGTTGAACAGTCTGTCCGGAAAGAATTTTGCCATCATTGTGGATGAAGCACACTCTTCGCAGAGTGGAAAGAGTGCAGAAAAGCTGAAGGCTGCACTGGCCGATACGGATGAGGCCTTGAGGGAGTTGGCCGAACTGGAGGAGAAGGCCGAAGAGCAGCTCAAAAATGAAATGGACGAAATGGTGGAGACTTTACTTACACAAGGTCAACATAAAAATCTTTCGTTCTATGCTTTTACGGCCACACCGAAACCAAAGACATTACAGACCTTTGGTGTTAAAAATGGGGAGGGGTTCGATGCTTACCATCACTATTCGATGCGTCAGGCAATTGACGAAGAGTTTATTCTGGATGTGCTTAAATATTACACGACTTACCAGATTTCGTACGAGATTGCCAAACAGGTACAAGATAATCCCGAACTGGAGGAGCCGCCTGCTACAAAGGCGATAAAAAGTTACCATGACAATCATCAATTTGTATTGGATCAGAAGGTGGAAATTATGGTGGAGAAGTTTCGTGAAATCTCGCTCAATAAAATGAATGGGAAGGCTAAGGCTATGGTGGTTTCGCCATCGCGTGCGCATGCTGTCCGTTATTTTTTTCTGGTGCGCGAGTATTGCCAGAAGAAGGGGTATACGGATGTGCGACCGATGGTTGCCTTTTCTGGTTCTGTTAAATACAATGGTGAAGAGTATACGGAGTCTAAATTGAACTCTACACCGACCAGAAAGATTAGTGAGATTCGCTTGCCTATATACTTTTCGTCGGACTTGTTTAACGTGCTTATTGTGGCCGATAAATACCAGACCGGGTTTGATGAACCCAAACTGCATACCATGTTTGTGGATAAAAAGCTGAAAGGGGTGAAGGCTGTGCAGACACTTTCGCGTTTGAATAGGAGCCATAAGGGTAAAGAGGATACGTATGTATTCGATTTTGTAAATTCGGCCGAGGATATTCAAAGATCTTTTTCTCCATTCTATGAAGATACGTTACTGGATAGTGCTGCCGATCTTAATCTGGTGTATCTATTCAAGAATGATATAGATCAGTTCCATCTTTGGAATATTTCTGATGAAGAAAAGATATATCAAATTTATTCGTCCAGAAAACAGGGTATTACCGATATGGGTAAGCTGGCAAGTGCCTTGAAGCCTGCCATTGATGCGTATAATATTTTGACAGAAGAGAATCGCTTTAAAGTTCGTTCGCTGATAAAGAACTTTATCCGGTTTTATGCTTATATGGCACAGGTGGTAAGGTCGTTCGATAAGGAGTTGTACCTTTCCTATATTTATGCAGAGTTTCTGTATCGGTTTATCCCGAAGTCTCCGCATGAGACGGTAAATTTAGATAATAAAATTGCGTTGATAAATTCGAAGGTGGCCGAAGATTTCAGTGGATCGGTAAAACTGGCTCCATCTGTTAAGGACAAGACGCTGAAAGGTGAAAAACCCAAGGAAGGGAAGAAGCCCGAAGAGAAAAGGGATTTGCTAAAAAATATCATCGATAAAATCAATATCATGTTTAAAGGCAACTTTACGGAGGCCGATCGTGTGATTGTAGAAACAATCTACGACCGAATGAGAAGTGGAGTGGGCAAGAAGCTGGCTAGATTAGCCAAAAGGAATGATTCAACGATGTTTGAACAGAGTATCTTTCCGCAGGAGTTCGACAAAGTGGCCCTTGATTGCTATAGGGAACACATGGATGCTTTCAGTAAGTTGTTTGAGAACGAACAGTTCTACAATCAGGTGATGTCCGAAATGGCCAAGGCAATGTATCTGAACTTTCATAACGAATCGGCACAATCGGTAGTGACTGAGCATAGCCTTACTCCTTATCAATCGATGGAAAAGGAGGACATACTAAAGAACAGGGCTGCAGATTTGAATGAGCCTTATAAGTAATCCGCATTGAAAAAACAACCTGTATTGATTATTTAATTAGCAAGATATTTGATATGTTATGTAACACATGGAATTAATTTGGTAGTAATAAAAATACGCCTATCTTTGCATTATCAGAAAAACGTACTACGGTACAAGTTTTTCATAGTTAAGGTTTTGGTTAAAATAAGGAAAGTCCGGATCGTGAGATTCGGACTTTTTGTTTTTATTCTCCGTTCTTGATATCCATGCTTAGTTTCATGGCAAAGAAATTGGTGTCGTTCATTGTGCTGTTCTCCGGATTTCTTGTTGCATTGCCTTTATAATATTGTTTGGCTTTCTCGGGGTCGAGGGCAAGATTAAACTGATCTTTCCAGCGGAAATCGAAGCGCGCTTTACTTAAGGCATTGTCGCGTACCTGTGCTCCGGGGTGTCCTTTGGCAAGATCGGCTGCATGAGCAGCTATCTTTGAAGCTATTACGCCGGAACGAACATCCTCTTTATTCGGATCATTGAGGTGTTCTTTGGGTGAGACGGAGCAAATCATCGATACTCCGTACCAGGCAATTTGTGCAGAGCCTATGGCCGCGCTTATGTGTTCGTAGCCCGGTGCTATATCGGTAGTAAGCGGTCCGAGCGAATAAAACGGAGCGCCTTCGCAGGCATAATGCTGCTCGGTTATATTTTCTTTGATCTTGTTTAGGGGAATATGTCCGGGTCCTTCTATGATAACCTGCACCAGATTGTCCCACGCTATCTGGGTGAGCGAGCTCATCGTTTTTAGTTCGGCAAACTGGGCCATGTCATTCGCATCGTAGATGGAACCGGGGCGAAGTCCGCTTCCAATGGACACAACAGCGTCGTATTTACTAAGTATGTCGCAGATTTCATTAAAATGAGTGTAAAGAAAGTTTTCCTTTTTATGGATTCTCATCCAGGTACTCATGATGGCTCCTCCTCTGGAAACGATACCGGTAAGCCTGTTCATCGCCAAATCGATATGCTTGCTCAAAAGAGCTGCATGGATCGTAAAATAATCGACTCCTTGCTCGGCTTGATGAATCAATGTATCCCTGAATATCTCCCAGGTAAGATCTTCGATTCGGCCGTTTACTTTCTCTAATGCTTCGTAAACAGGAACTGTGCCCAGCGGAACGGGGCAATTCCTTATAATCCATTCGCGTGTTTCGTGGATGTATTTTCCTGTAGATAAATCCATAAGCGTATCGCCGCCCCATTTGCAGCTCCAAACCATTTTCTCGATCTCCTCTTCTATGTTGGACGAAAGGGTGGAGTTGCCTATGTTGGTATTGGTTTTTACCAGAAATCTCTTTCCGATAATCATCGGTTCTGCTTCCGGGTGGTTTATGTTTGCCGGTATAACGGCTCTTCCGGCAGCAATTTCTTTACGAACAAATTCGGGGGTGATAAATGACTTGAGACCTAATCCTTCGATTTGCTGATTTTCGCGAATGGCCACGTATTCCATTTCCGGAGTAACAATCCTGCGTTTGGCATAATACATCTGGGTAATCTTTTTACCCTCCTTTGCCTGGTAAGGGCGATTTTGCCGGGGGTAGCTCATTTTATCCGACTCGGTATCGTTCGGCCTGTCTGCCACAGTAAACCGGTTTAACCTAACAAGGTCTTTCCGGCGGGTGTACCAATCTTCGCGAATCCGGGGTATTCCTTCTGTTATACACAGGGGTAGATCGGGATCGGAAAAAGGTCCGCTTGTATCGTAAACGATAACCGGATTATTCTTTCTTACATTTTTCTTGCCGTTTTCGTCCAGACTAATGGAATCTGTAAGTGTAATAACACGCATTCCAACCTTAATTTTATTGATTTCTCCCGGTATATAGATTTTTTCGGAAGATGGATAGGTGATGCGTAAATTTTTGGTTGGAATCATATACTCGTTTACTTTTCATGCAAAGGTACGATATTACTTTAATTTTTTGTTGTAACTTCGCCTCTGTTAAAATATAAATAGGAGGAATGGAAGTTTTTATTATTCTTGGTCTTATTGTTTTGAATGGTTTACTCTCGATGGCCGAAATTGCGTTGGTGTCGGTGCGTAAATCAAGACTGGAGACTTCTGCGAAAAAAGGTAATAAATTAGCTAAAGCGGCTTTGGAGTTGGCTAATCAGCCCGATAAGTTTTTGTCTACCGTGCAGATCGGAATAACCTTGATTGGTATATTAACAGGTTTGTATTCCGGCGAAGCCTTTGCGCAGGACTTTGCCTGGCTGATTGATGGCATTGAGCCTCTCAAGCCGTATTCATTGATTATATCGAAAACTACCATAGTTATTATTGTTACCTATCTTACCCTGGTAATAGGGGAGTTGGTTCCCAAGCGCATCGGTATGGGTTCGGCCGAAAAGGTTTCGATGTTTGTTGCAAAGCCCATGGCGGTTTTATCTTTTATTGCTTCTCCTTTTGTGTGGCTTTTATCCCGAAGCACGCGTTTGGTTGTATACCTGGCAGGTATAGAGAAGTCGGAAGACAATAAAGTAACGGAAGAAGAGATTAAGGCTATTATTAAAGAGGGGTTTGATGTTGGCGAAGTGCAGGAAGTTGAACAAGATATTGTGGAGCGTGTATTTAGTCTCGGCGACAGAAACGTGGGTTCCATAATGACGCACCGCAGCGAACTTGTGTGGCTGGATATTGCCGATTCCAACCAATCGATCAACGATAAGGTGAAAGAGAACCTGTTTAACGTTTACCCGGTTGCATCCGAAAAATTTGATAATATTCTGGGTATTGTTTATTTGAAAGATTTGTTCGGAAAGCTTGATCTTCCGGATTTTAGCTTAAAACAGGTGATTCGCCCGGCTCTCTTTGTTCCCGAAAATCAAAGCGTTTATAATGCCCTCGAACAGTTTAAGAAGGCGATGGTTAAATCGGCCGTGGTTACCGACGAATTTGGTGGTATACAGGGAATTGTTACGTTGAAAGACATCATGGAGGGGCTGATTGGTCAGGTGCCGGAAGTGGGCGAGGAGCAGGAGATTGTTCAGCGCGAGGATGGGACCTGGCTTGTGGACGGCCAGTATTCTTTTTATGAGTTTCTTGAGTATTTTGACATGGAAGAACTCTATGCCGAGCACGATTATAATACCCTGAGCGGACTGATTCTGGAGATACTTGAAAGGGTTCCCCGTACAGGCGAAAAGCTCCGTTGGTTAACATTCAGCTTCGAAATAGTTGATATGGACGGAGCCCGTATAGATAAGGTGTTGGTAAAGAAGGAGGGATAACCTCCTTCTACAGTGATGCCAGTTTCTTGAGTCCTTCGATTTTTCCAAAGATTACAAGAATATCTTCCTGTTCGATTACCAGATCGTTTGTAAGACGTTGAATTACCATGTATTGTTTTTGGACCATCCCCAGCATATTTTTCACCTCTGTTAGCCGCTCGATGGCTACAAGCCGTATATCAAAGTTTTCTTCCACATCGATGGTCTCGATAGATTGATTAACTAACACCCCCGGTGTCTTAATTTTAAAAAGATGGTGGGTATCTGTTATTCTGTCCCACTGCAGACAGCGGTCGCCAAGAATGGTTTGAGCTACATACATGGCGGAAAAGTCTTTCTCGGGAGTCATAATCTCTGCAACGCCGATCGACCGGATCACTGTTTCATGAATAGGGGATATAGAACGAACAATCAGTCTGCTTGCTCCAAAGCTTTTTAGGAGAGCAACCGTCTGAACTGATATTCCGAAATTCTTGCCATAGGTAACAAAAATGGCATCCACTTCTTTGATAGGAAGCAATTTTAAACCGTCTTCGTCAGTCGAATCGAGGCAAATGGCCCCGGCTATATTGTTTTTAATATTCTCTACCCGATGCATGTTTATGTCGACCCCAATAACCTCGTTTCCAATCTTTGTTTGATTATTAGCTATTTCGCGCCCAAGGCTGCCTAATCCAATGACTATGTATTTCATAATTTCAACTTTTAGTTACATCAATATATTTTCTTTAGGATACGAATATACCAGTTCTTTATATTCTTTAAAGTAACTGGCGAAAAAAGTAAGCACGCCGATACGACCCACAAACATGCTTGATATGATCACTATTTTTCCTGTTTCGGTAAGTTCGGGCGAAAAGTTTATACTTAACCCTACTGTACTCAACGCGGATGCTATTTCGAACAGGATGGTAAAGAGTGGTATTCCTTTCTCTGTGATCGACAAGATAATGGTAGCCAGTGTCAGCCATGTAAGATAAATAATGATTGTTGCCAATGCTCTCCTGATGGTGTAGGTCGTTATTTTACGACGTCTTATCTCCAAATCACGTTTGTTTCTCATTATATTGAACGTGGCTGCTATGGCAACAAAAAAGGTTGTTACTTTTATTCCTCCTCCGGTGGACATAGGGCCTGCGCCTATAATCATAAGCAAAAGAGTAATAAAGAGGGTTGTGGAGGCAAGGTTACCCATATTCGTTACAGAGAACCCCGCTGTTCGTGGTGTAACCCCTCCTAATAAGGAGGACGCAATTTTGCCGTTAAGAGGCAGATCGGCTAAAGTGTTGTTATACTCAAGCAGAAAATAAGAGAGGCTTCCGAGGATAATCAGCATGATTGTTGTTATAATAACGATATAAGTATGCACATTGATTATGTGAGGGGTATGAATGTAATGTTGCTGTTTTCCTGTAAGAACATTCAATCCGTTTATAGCAACATGCCTTATCAATTTCAAATAATTAAATACGATAGGAAATCCAATCCCTCCAATAATGATAAGGCATGATATCCATATTTGTAAGGTGTAATTATCCTTTACCAAAGGATCGCTCATGTTGCCCGATAGCGTGGAAATTCCGGCATTGCAAAAGGCGGACACTGAATGAAAGATGGAGTAGAATATCTCCTGACTTACTCCGCCGGGAAATGTTCCGGATACTTCTTTAAAGATAAAATAGGCTCCTACTAATTCGATAAACAGGGTTACAAACAGAATATTGATGATAACCTTAAAGAGTCCCCCCAGGCGTTCTTCGCTTAGCATATCCTTTAGTATAAGCTGACTGTTTATAGACGTTTCTCCCATAAATGAAAGGGCAAAAAAGCTGGTGAAAGTCATAACCCCAATTCCACCAATCTGGATTAATATCAAAATGATAATATGACCGGGATGCGTAAATGTTGAAGCTACATCGATGGTAGTTAACCCGGTAACGCATACAGATGAAGTGGCCGTAAACAAAGCATCAATAAAATTAATACCCCCGATAGTCACATTGGGCAGCATCAATAAACCTGTTCCGGTTAAAATGACAAATGCAAAACTAAAGATAAAAAGCAGGGAGGGTTTTACCTTATGCTGAAGAACCGTAAATAGCTGCCGGGAGCTGTGAATTACAGTTAGTATGATCAGTAAGGAATAGGTTGCCCAATCGTAAGAAAAGAAATCGAGGAATGGCAGTGATTCTTCCATCACCTTCTTAAAGAACATCTTGCTCGAAAGTACTGAGATTAAGATAAGGTAGATACTCAGATCCACAAAAAGCATTTTCTCCTTGATTATGTCTTTTATCTTAACAATGTATCTGATGCTGATGCCAAGGAAGAAAAGTAAAAGGATATATTGTTGATAATTCGCCAGTTTTTCGGTAGTGTAAGGCGTTAGGTTGTATCCGAACTGATAGATGAGCGTAAATACCGAACCAAGAGAGGCTATCAGTATAAGCAACTCTGCAAAAATAGTGAGCAAGCGTTGGATAGTGCCTGCGTAGATTTTATATACAAAAAGCAATCGCCTGGTATCCATCTTGGCAAATAATTTTGTTTTGAACAAATATACAAATAAAACTGAATAATTAATATAAAAATGCAAGAATATTGATATTGTTGATGTTACACTATGCTTTGAATTCTTATTGTATAAAGTAAGATTATGAAATATCAGATAATTAGGATTTTATATTGATAGAAAAAATGAATTTGTGTTTTGATATTGAAAAAAAACAATATATTTGCAGCGTGTTTATATGGTGTTGAACAGAATCACTTAAAGAAAATACCAGCATGTTATATCCTCATGTATCTGTTGATTGCGTTCTTCTTGGAGTCAATGAAGAAAAACTATGCGTTTTGCTTGTGGAAAGAGCTAATTCCCTTGGCGAAAACATTGATTACAAATTGCCGGGAAGTTTAATTTATGAAAACGAAGATTTAGACGAAGCGGCTAATAGAGTATTGCAGGAAACTACCGGAGCCAAAAAAGTAAGATTAAAACAGTTCAGATGTTTTGGATCTCCGTCGAGAACGCAGAACAAAGAAGATGTACTTTGGTTGGAAAATGCTTCCAAATTGAAAATTGGACGTATCGTTACTGTTGCTTATCTGGCATTATGTAAAATCAGTAAGAAATCGAATCTTTCGCCCAAATATAAGTCGGCCATGTGGGTGCCGGTTAACGAGCTTCCTAAGCTGCCGTTCGACCACAATGAGATTATTCACGAAGCGACTAAAGAGATCCGCTTGTGGATAGAGGTTGAACCGTCCATTGTTTTCGAATATCTGCCGATCAAGTTTACCGCTTTTCAGTTACGTCGCACCTATGAAATTATTTACGGTAAGGAATTTGATATCCGTAATTTTCATAAAAAAATGGCTGCATTGGAATATGTTGTTCCTACTGATGATATGGAAGAGGGTGTTGCGCACCGTGCCGCTCGTTATTATCGGTTCGATAAAGTGATTTATAATAAGCAACGTTCAAAAATTAATAAGAAATAGCATAACTTAAATCTAAGAAATATGTATTTATTAGGATGTGATATTGGCAGCTCGTCTATTAAGGCGTCTATTGTTGACGTTGAGAGTGGTAAGACGGTTGCTTCGGATTATTACCCCAGGGAAGAGGCTGCTATTATAGCTGTAAAACCCGGTTGGGCCGAGCAAGATCCGGAATCGTGGTGGAAATACCTGAAAGAAGCCATTAAAGGCGCGATTGCTGTTGCACGGATTAATGGAGAGGATATAAAGGCCGTTGGTATTTCTTATCAAATGCATGGGCTGGTTGTAGTAAATAAGGCTAAGGAGGTTCTTCGTCCTTCAATTATATGGTGCGATAGCCGGGCTGTACAGTATGGCGACAGGGCTTTTAAAGCGATCGGCGAGAAGCATTGCTTGTCTCATCTTCTAAATTCTCCCGGTAATTTCACCGCTTCCAAGCTGGCCTGGATTAAAGAATATGAACCTCGGTTGTTCGATGAAATAGATAAGATAATGCTTCCCGGAGATTTTATCGCGATGCGTATGACGGGCGATATTGTTACTACGGTATCGGGTTTATCGGAAGGTATTTTCTGGGATTTTAAGAATCAGTGTGTTTCGAAGGAGTTGATGAACTATTACGGTTTTAACGACGACTTAATCGCTGATATTAAACCGACTTTTGGTTTACAGGGGGAGTTGACTGCTTCGGTTGCCACGGAGTTGGGATTAAAGAAGGGTACGCCTGTTACTTATCGTGCGGGCGATCAGCCTAACAATGCTTTATCTTTAAATGTACTCAATCCCGGAGAGATTGCTGCTACCGGAGGTACTTCGGGTGTTGTTTATGGCGTAAATGGAACTATAAATTACGATTCTCTCTCGAGGGTCAACACATTTGCCCATGTTAATTATACGGAGGAAAATCCTCGTCTTGGCGTGTTGCTTTGTATCAATGGGGTTGGAATTCTAAATTCATGGATTAAACGGAATATTGCTCCGGCCGGAATGGATTATGATGGGTTAAATGAGCTTGCAGCCGGAATTCCGGTGGGGTCCGAAGGGTTGTCTATTCTTCCGTTCGGAAACGGAGCTGAACGGATGCTGCAGAACAAGCCTTCTTCTTGTTCGGTTCACGGTTTGAACTTTAACATCCACAGTAAAGCGCATTTGGCTCGTGCGGCTCAGGAAGGGATCGTCTTTTCTTTTAAGTATGGCATGGAGATCATGAATCAGATGGGTATTGATATTGATGTTATACGCGCAGGAAATGCGAACATGTTTTTAAGTCCTGTCTTCAGAGAGGCATTGGCCGGAGTAACCGGTGCAGTTATCGAGTTGTATGATACGAATGGTGCCGTTGGTGCTGCGAAAGGGGCAGGAATGGGTGCTGGAATATATAGTTCGGCGGAGGAAGCTTTTGCTTCTCTAAAGAAAATCGACGTAATCGAACCTGATGGGTTAAAGGCGGATCAATATTGTGGCGCTTACGAAACCTGGAAAGAGAGATTGATAAAGAATAGTTAATTCAAACATATATTAATTTTAAATACAGACTAATTATGAGCTTTTTTAAAGGTGAAAAAGAATTCTTTCCAGGAATTGGAAAGATTCAGTTCGAAGGACTTGAGTCGGCTAATCCATTAGCATTTCGTTATTATGATGAGAACCGGGTGGTAATGGGTAAAACCCTGAAGGATCATCTTCGTTTTGCAATGGCTTACTGGCATACGTTGTGTGCCGAAGGTGGCGATCAGTTTGGTGGTGGAACGATTGAATTTCCATGGAACAATGCTTCTGATGCGATTTCACGTGCAAAATACAAGATGGATGCTGCTTTTGAATTTATGTCAAAGTGTGGTATTCCTTATTACTGTTTTCACGATGTGGATGTGGTTGAAGAAGCTCCGACAATGGCCGAATTCGAAACTCGTCTGCAGACAATGGTGGGTCATGCTAAAGGACTTCAGGAAGCTACAGGTAAGAAATTGTTGTGGGGAACCGCAAATGTGTTCAGTAACAAGCGTTACATGAATGGTGCTGCTACAAATCCTTATTTCCCTGCAGTTGCTTTTGCAGGAACTCAAATAAAAAATGCCATTGATGCTACAATCGCTCTTGGCGGAGAAAATTATGTATTCTGGGGTGGCCGCGAAGGTTATATGAGCTTGCTTAACACGAATATGAAGCGTGAAAAAGAGCACTTGGCTATGATGCTTACTATGGCTCGTGACTATGGTCGCAAAAATGGTTTCAAAGGTACTTTCCTTATTGAACCAAAGCCTATGGAGCCTACAAAACATCAATATGATGTAGATGCAGAAACTGTGATTGGCTTCTTACGTCATTACGGTCTTGATAAAGACTTTGCTTTGAATATTGAAGTTAATCACGCTACATTAGCCGGACATACGTTCGAACATGAACTGCAGGCTTCTGCCGATGCTGGTATGCTTGGTAGTATTGATGCGAATCGCGGAGATTACCAGAACGGATGGGATACCGACCAATTCCCGATCGATTCGTATGAACTTACTCAAGCATTGCTTGTAATTCTTGAAGCGGGAGGATTTAAAACCGGTGGTACAAACTTTGATGCAAAGACAAGAAGAAATTCGACCGACCTCGAAGATATCTTTATTGCTCATATCTCTGGTATGGATGTTTTTGCAAGAGCTTTATTGTCGGCTGCCGATATCATGGAAAAAACGGATTATCTTAAAATGAGAGCCGAACGTTATGCTTCATTTAATGAGGGTAATGGAAAGGCTTTCGAAGAGGGTAAACTTTCTCTCGAAGACCTTCGTACTATTGCTTTGGCTCATGGTGAACCAAAACAATTCAGCGGAAAACAAGAATTGTACGAAATGATTGTAAGCCGTCATATCTAATAATTAAAAGTTAATAAGAGCCGGGGTTGTTTAAATAAACGTCGGCTCTTATTTAATAATCTAATATTTACATGAAAAACAAAAGCTATATTTTTGGAATTACTTTGGTCGCAACCTTAGGTGGATTATTGTTCGGATATGATACGGCTGTAATTTCAGGGGCGGTAGAGTCGTTACGTATGTTTTTTATCGAGCCGTATAATCTTCCGTTGGACCAGGCTAATGCTTTAGAGGGATTTGTTGTGAGCAGTGCCCTGATAGGATGTATTGTAGGGGCTTCCTTTGCCGGATGGCTTAGTCAGCGGTACGGACGTAAACCAACGCTTGTATTTGCTGCTGTATTATTTCTACTTTCTGCGATAGGTTCTTCCTGGCCGGAACTTTTTGTGGGTTTACCTGGTAGCGGAGACCATACGTTTATGTATATGTTTGTCGCTTACAGGATATTAGGAGGCATTGGCGTAGGTCTTGCTTCTATGGTTTCGCCTATGTATATTGCAGAAATTGCACCGGCCGAGCGTAGAGGAAACCTGGTTTCCTGGAACCAGTTTGCTATTATCTTTGGTATGTTGGTTGTCTATTTTGTAAATTACTTTATTGCTCTGCAGGGTAATATTGATTGGTTGCATTCTATTGGATGGCGTTGGATGTTTGCTTCGGAAACAATCCCTGCTTTATTATTTTTAGTTCTATTGTTCTTTGTTCCGGAGTCTCCCCGTTTTCTTGTAATGAAGGGTAAGGCATCCGAGGCCAATGTAATTTTAGAAAAATTAATGGGTAAAGAAGAAGCTGCTAAAGAATTAGTTGATATTAAAGAGAGTTTCAAGGAAAAGGCTCCTTCATTGAAGCCATACTTTACTTTTATGGGTGCATGGCTAGCCATTTTTATTGTGGCTTATAGCTTACTGGAGTTTGCTGGAAACACGAATGCGCTTGAACTATCATTAATAGGCAGCTTTATAGTTTCGCTTGCTTTCCCAATAAGATCTTTTGGGATTCTTATCATTATGGTAGGTATCATGTTATCAGCCTTCCAGCAATTTGTAGGAATCAATGTCGTATTGTATTATGCACCGGAGATTTTTAAAACGATGGGAGCTAATACGGATACGGCTTTGTTGCAGCAAATTGTTGTGGGTGCAATTAACTTGTCATTTACAGTGCTTGCTATTTTTACTGTAGATAAATTTGGACGCAAGCCTTTAATGATAATCGGTGCGCTTATAATGTCTGTGTCGATGCTTATTTTAGGTACTACTTTCTATACAAACTCTGTTGGAATGGGTTCTCTTATTTGCATGCTGGTGTATACAGCCGGTTTTGCTATGTCTTGGGGACCAGTTTGCTGGGTTCTTTTATCAGAGATATTTCCTAATTCAATTAGGTCGACTGTGATGAGTATTGCAGTAGCCGGACAATGGGTGGCCAATTTTATGGTTTCGTGGACATTTCCGATGCTTGACAAGAATCAATACCTGACTGATAATTTCAACCATGGCGTTTCCTATTGGATATATGGGGTGATGGGACTCTTTGCAGCATTCTTAGTCTGGAAGATGGTTCCTGAAACAAAAGGAAAAACCCTCGAAGAAATGGAAAAGTACTGGAAGAGATAAACAAAAAAATAAGAGGATGACTTTGATAGGTTATCCTCTTATTTTTTTAAAATTAAACAGTACTTTTGTGGCAGTAAATAATGCAACACGGAGTGATATGATTATTCTGAAGCGAATTCTTATCTGGTTAAGAAATCTGATTTTATTTCTTTTTGTTTCCAGCCTGGTTTGGGTGGTGGCCTGTAAATTTATACCGGTTTACTACACTCCATTAATGTTTATCAGAGTGTATGAGCAGTTTAAGGAAGGAAAACCCATGAAGTTAAAACATACCTGGGTTCCTATTTCTAAAATTGCACAACCGATGGTGCAAGCGGTGGTTTCTTCCGAAGATAACCTGTTTATGGAGCATAATGGGTTTGATGTAGAACAGATAAAAAAAGCCCGCAAAGAGGCTGTTCGTGGTAAGCGAGTGCGTGGAGCGAGTACAATTACACAGCAGACTGCTAAAAATGTGTTTTTATGGCCGGGTAAAAGTTATATACGTAAAGGGATAGAAGCATACTTTACGGTTCTAATTGAATGGATCTGGGGTAAAGAACGCATCATGGAGGTTTATCTGAATTCTATAGAGATGGGTGAAGGTATCTACGGTGTGGAAGCTGTGGCGCAAGAGCATTTTGATAAGCCTGCCTATAAACTGAACCGGCGACAAGCGGCTCTGATTGCTGCAACGTTGCCAAATCCCCGCAAATTTAATTCGGCCAAACCATCTCCGTACATGCTTAAAAGACAGTCTAAGATCTTGTCGCTGATGGGTAAATTAATGAAAGTTGAAATGGGATACAGTATAGGAACATCTGATCAGGATTCATCCAAAATTAAAAAAAGAAAAAAATGGAGAGCTTTAGTTACCAGGACCTTGGGAGAATAGGCTATTCTTTCGCCTTAGATAAGCAAAACGAAAATTTCCATCAGCTGCTTACGTGTAAAGAGAATGGATTAAAGGGCGAAAACAAACTGTTTTTTTGCGAACACGATCCGGTTTTTACTATTGGTAAAAGCGGAAAAGAGTCCAATCTGCTTGTTCCCGAACTTTTATTACAACAAAAGGGGATTACGTTATTTCATATTGATAGAGGAGGGGATATAACTTATCATGGCCCGGGTCAGATTACCGGTTATCCCATATTTGATCTTGATCAGTTTGGAATCGGATTGAAAAAGTATATACATACAGTAGAGGATATCGTTATTGAATTTTTGTCTCAATATAACATACAAGCAGAAAGATTGGAAGGGGCTACCGGAGTGTGGATTGATGCGAATGTTGCTGGTTCTGCACGTAAAATCTGTGCGATTGGAGTTAAAAGCAGCCGTTTTGTGACGATGCATGGTTTTGCACTGAATATTAATACCGATATGGGCTATTATTCTTTGATAAACCCCTGTGGATTTGTAGATAAAGGTGTTACTTCGCTTGAAAAGGAATTAGGCGAAAAACAAGATTTTAATTTGGCGAAGAATCGCCTGCTAACTCTTTTCAAACAAGCTTTTCGATGAATGATATTCAGATTCACCTTGCCCCTTTACAAGGGTATACCGATGCTGTGTACCGCAAAGCTCATGCTTCTGTTTTCGGCGGAGTAGACGCTTACTATACTCCTTTTGTCCGAATAGATAATGGCGTTGTTCGCTCGAAGGAACTAAGGGATATTTCCCGGGTGAATAATCTGCCGCATTGTGTGATTCCACAACTAATAGCTTCTTCTGTTGATGAATTTACTTGTTTGGCATCTCTTTTTAAAGAAGAAGGATATACCCGGGCAGATATCAATCTGGGATGTCCGTTTCCCAAACAAACAAGACTAAACAGAGGGTCTAAACTTTTAGCTTTACCGGAACAGACTTTTGAAATACTTACGCTGGTAAACGATTTTTCATCAATTAATTTTTCTGTAAAGATGCGTATTGGATGGGACGATTCAGCTCAATTTGAGAAAATACTCCCATTTTTGAATGAGTTGCCTCTTTCTCACATCACATTGCATCCCCGGCTGGGTACTCAACAATACAAAGGGAAACCTGACATGAGTGCTTTTGAACAATTTTATCACGCATGTAGTCAACCCCTGTTTTATAACGGAGATATTGATAATTTGGATTTATGCACTGAAATTATTGATCGGTTTCCCCTTATTGCAGGGGTTATGATTGGACGGGGATTACTTTCTTATCCCTGGATGGCTGTAGAGTATAAGTCAGGAAAGAAAATAGAGCAGGGAGAACGAAGAAAAATGCTTATCGATTTTCACGAGCTTTTATATGAAGGATATGCGAATCAATTAGAGGGGGGAGATCATCAGCTATTATCTAAACTAAAAACGATTTGGGATTACTTTCTCCCGGACTCAGAGAAAAAAATGCGGAAGAAAGTGATTAAAAGTACTTCTTTGAATAATTACAGATTATCAGTATCTTCTTTGTTGGCAGATTACTAGATCTTTGTATTTTTTTTGTAATAATTGAATCGGGTTAAAACATCACTTACGTATTTGAATGTTTCTGACCCGCGAAGATATCCATGTTTACATATTGAATCATTGTAATAGATTGGATCGCTTTTCTTTCTTATAAATTCATCCACATTTCCATCCCATTTAGTAGGGTCTTTTCCATATTTCCTGGCTAAACGCTGAGCGTCATAAACGTGGCCGATACCAGCATTATAGGCTGCAAGTGTAAATTTCAGTTTCTCTTCCTCATTCGAAATTTCAGAGAAGCCTTGTCTGAAACGACGGAAACATTCTGTTCCTGTTTTTATACCTATTTCCGGATTTTTAAGCTCGTGTGACGATACGCCCAATCCTCTTGCCGTATTTGGCATAATGCCCATTAATCCTTCGGCTCCGGCCCACGAAATGGATAGAGGGTCGAAGTGAGATTCCTGGTAGCTGATTGAAGCCAGCAAGCGCCAATCCAAGTCGATTCTTTCTGCATATTTCTTAAAAAAATGGTCATAAGGAGATATGTGACCTTTAATTATTTTCGATATGGCAACCTGTTCCGGGATTTTACTTAACTCAAAATAACGCTTTGTAATAGCTTTGAAATTGAAATCAGATGTTTTATCTGTTGCCCATTCATTTACGGCCTTGGCTAACAGTGGACTTCCTTTTCGTACGGCCCAGGATGAACGCTGTAAGAAGCTTACTTTTAGACTTATATCAATGTTATTATAATAGGTTTTGTTTAAACGGGCTGTTTTGTCGTCGCTTACCGTATATGGAATTTGTCCTGTCGAGACCATTTCAATCAGATCTTCGGCTGTGGTAGAGTCGTTTTCAATATCCTTGATCTGTATCCCTCCGCCAAGTTCCAGATCCAGGTTTGATAAACGTTCATGATATTTTGTTCCTTGTCTTACGTAAACAGACTTTCCTATTAATTGGGTAACGTCTTTAATTAGAGTATCTCCTTTGTTGGACCGTTGTACTAAAACCTGGGTAGATAAATCTTCTCTTCCGCAAAAAGAAACTTCTTGCCTTAAATTATTAGTAACCGGAACAGGATAGGCTACAATGTCTGCCTCTCCGGCTATAAGCATTTCGGTTAACTTCGTGATATTTTCCGCAACCTTAATAGTAAGCTTCAGACCTTGCGAACGGGCAAAATCGCGTACCAAATCGTATTCGTAACCCATTGGCTGCATCTTGTATTGAAAATAGGAGGTAGAGCTATACAAAGTAACAGCAGTAAGTTCTCCCTTTACTTTAAGCTGCGGCAAATCCACTTGTTTGGATGTTTCTTCTTTTGTTTGGCTGTCTTTATTACCATAACAGGAGAAACATCCAAAAAGTGTAATTGTAAGTAAAGAAAATAGCAATATCTTTTTTTTCAGATAAACAATTTGCATTGATTTCTTTCTGGTTTTACAAATGAATGCTAAATAGATATTTTTTCTAACAATACAACATTTTCCACATGATGTGTGTGGGGAAACATATCAACTGGTTGAACTTTCTTAACAACGTATTTTACACTAAGCAAACCTAAATCTCTTGCCTGAGTAGCCGGATTACAGCTAACATAGACAATACGTTCCGGTTCAGCAAAAAGGATTGTATTGATTACGTCGTCGTGCATTCCTGCTCTGGGTGGATCTGTAATAATAACATCGGGTTTGCCATGTTCGGATATAAATTCTTGTGTAAGTATATCTTTCATGTCTCCGGCAAAGAAGAGTGTGTTTTCTATCTTGTTTAATGCTGAGTTGACTTTAGCATCTTCAATCGCTTCGGGAACATATTCGATTCCAATTACTTTTTTTGCCTTTCCCGATACAAAATTTGCAATTGTTCCAGTGCCGGTGTACAAATCGTAAACCATTTCGTTTCCGGTTAAACCGGCAAAATTGCGGGTAATCTTGTACAGGTTATATGCCTGGTCGCTATTGGTCTGATAAAAGGATTTAGGACCAACCTTGAATTTAAGGCCTTCCATCTCCTCTATAATGTGATCTTTTCCCTTATAAACATTAACTTCCTGATCGGTAATAGTATCATTACACTTCGTATTGATAATATATAGTAAAGAAGTTATCTGAGGGAACTGGCTTGCAATATGAGATAGAAGTGCTTCTCTTTTATCTTCTTCATCTTTGAAGAAAACAACAATTACCATTAATTCACCTGTCGATGCAGTTCGTACGATTAATGTACGCATCAAACCTTCCTGATTGCGCAAATCGAAGAAAGGAAAGCCATCGTGAGTAAGGCAATATTCTCTGATGCTTAATCTGATTTGATTGGATAGATCGCTTTGCAACCAGCAATCTTTAATATCAAGTACTTTATCAAACATGCCCGGAATATGAAATCCAACAGCATTCATACAGTCGAAAGATTTATCGGATCCGATTTCTTCCTCAGTTAGCCATTTTTTATTTGAAAAAGTGAATTCTAATTTATTGCGGTAATAAGTTGTTTTCTCTGATCCCAGAATGGGTAAAACCTCTTCAAGATTTACTTTTCCGATTCGGGTAAGATTATCTATTACTTGCTTATGCTTATACTTAAGCTGCTCTTCGTAGGGAAGATGTTGCCACTTGCAACCTCCGCAAATTCCGAAATGCGGACAAAAAGGAACTGCCCTTTTATCGGAAAGCGAGTGAAAGTATACAGCTTTTCCTTCGGCATAGCTGTTCTTTTTACGCGTTATTTGTACATCTACAACGTCTCCGGGAGCTACATAAGGAATGAAAACAACAAGGTCATTTATCTTAGCGATGGCTTTACCTTCTGCAGCCACATCTGTAATAGTTACCTTCTCAAATAAAGGTAACGGTTTTTTATTTCTTGCCAATGTCTTTGATTTTAAAATTTTCGCCACGCAAATATACGGATTTACTCTAAAAGAGTATTATATATGGTTGTAAAACACATAAAAAACATTTAAGCTTTTTATATATCAACGATATAATGAATTATATTTGCATTATTGCAAAGTGGATATAGCAAAACAACCTACAATCTAAATTAATATGTTTATGAATAAAAAAAGAGTCTACACTTTTGGTGACGGAAAAGCCGAAGGACAAGCCAATATGAAGAATTTATTAGGAGGAAAAGGTGCTAACCTTGCCGAAATGAACTTAATAGGCGTTCCGGTTCCTCCTGGTTTTACAATCACAACCGAAGTATGTTCCGAATACTATGAACTGGGTAAAGATAATGTTGTGTCTTTGCTTCAGGAAGATGTAAAAAAGGCAATAGCCAACATTGAACATTTAATGAATGCCACATTTGGAGATATAGAAAATCCACTGCTTGTATCTGTTCGTTCGGGCGCTCGTGCATCTATGCCCGGGATGATGGATACAATTCTTAATCTTGGGTTAAACGATGATGTTGTGGAGGGCTTGATTCGGAAAACAAATAATCCACGCTTTGCCTGGGATTCTTATCGACGTTTTGTCCAAATGTATGGAGATGTTGTATTAGGAATGAAACCCGTCAATAAAGAAGACATAGATCCTTTTGAAGCGATTATCGAAGAGCTGAAGGAGGCTAGGGGAGTCAAGCTTGATAATGAATTGAGCGTTGATGATCTGAAGGAAATGGTTTTGAAGTTTAAAAAAGCGGTTAAAAAACAAACCGGACACGATTTTCCCACATCTGCTTACGAACAACTGTGGGGAGCAGTCTGTGCAGTATTTGATTCCTGGATGAATGATCGTGCCATATTTTATCGCAAAATGGAGGGTATTCCTGCTGAATGGGGTACCGCGGTAACAGTTCAGGCGATGGTATTCGGAAATATGGGTGAAACGTCGGCTACCGGAGTCTGCTTTTCAAGGGATGCTGGTAGTGGGGAAGATTTATTTAACGGCGAGTATCTTATTAATGCACAAGGGGAAGATGTGGTTGCTGGGATACGGACTCCACAGCAGATTACCAAGATAGGATCTCAACGTTGGGCAGAATTGGCTTGTATATCAGAAGAAGATAGAAGTTCCAAATATCCTTCAATGGAAGAAGCAATGCCTTCTATTTATCATCAGCTGGATGCATTGCAGACTAAACTGGAGAATCACTATCGGGATATGCAGGATATGGAGTTTACGGTACAAGAGGGTAAACTTTGGTTCCTTCAAACGCGTAATGGTAAACGAACCGGATTTGCTATGGTGAAAATAGCCGTAGATCTTTTACATCAGGGAATGATTGATGAAAAGACAGCGATTCTTCGTGTTGAACCGAATAAATTAGACGAGCTTCTACATCCTGTTTTTGATAAAAATGCGCTGAAAAAAGCTCATATAATTGCAAAGGGACTGCCCGCTTCTCCGGGGGCTGCTACAGGTCAGATTGTTTTCTTTGCTGATGACGCAGCCAATTGGTATGAAGACGGTAAAAAAGTGATAATGGTTCGTATTGAAACATCTCCTGAAGATTTAGCAGGAATGGCAGTTGCCGAGGGTATTTTAACGGCCAGAGGTGGTATGACTTCTCATGCAGCTGTTGTTGCCCGGGGGATGGGTAAATGTTGTGTGTCTGGTGCAGGTGCATTAAAAATCGATTATAAAAATAAAACAGTAGAAGTTGGAGGAATTACTTTTAATGAAGGTGATTATATTTCATTGAATGGTTCAAATGGGGAGGTTTATGAAGGGAAAGTTGATACGAGTGCTGCTGAATTGTCTGACGATTTCAGAGAACTGATGACTTTGGCTGATAAATATACAAAGCTAAAAGTAAGAACGAACGCTGATACCCCTCATGATGCAGAAATTGCCCGATCTTTCGGAGCTGTTGGGATTGGTTTATGCCGTACTGAACATATGTTTTTTGAAGGAGAAAAGATTAAAGCAATGCGTGAAATGATTCTTTCTGAAGATACAGCCGGAAGAATAAATGCACTCTCCAAAATACTTCCATATCAGCAAAATGACTTTAAAGGAATTTTCAGAGCTATGGCTGGGTGTCCTGTTACAGTTCGTCTCCTGGATCCGCCATTGCATGAATTTGTACCTCATGATTTAAAAGGACAGGAAGATATGGCTTTAATGATGGGTGTTTCAATTAAAAAAATTCAAGAACGAGTTGAATCTTTGTCAGAACATAATCCTATGTTGGGGCACCGCGGATGTCGTTTAGGAAACACTTATCCGGAAATTACTGAAATGCAAACCAGGGCAATCTTGGGTGCGGCTTTGGAATTGAAAGCTGAAGGGGTTTTAACGTTTCCTGAAATCATGGTTCCTCTTATAGGAATAGTTAGTGAGTTTCAAGAACAAAAGAAAATAATTAATAATACTGCCGAAAAGTTGTTTTCTGAAGTTGGAGATACTATTCCATTTAGCATTGGCACTATGATCGAAGTACCAAGAGCCGCTCTTACAGCAGATCAGGTTGCTTCTTCTGCAGAATTTTTCTCTTTTGGAACAAACGATCTAACGCAGATGACATTTGGCTATTCGCGTGATGATATTGGTTCTTTTCTCCCTGTATATCTTGATAAAAAAATTCTTCAAGTGGATCCATTTCAGGTTTTGGATCAAGTTGGTGTTGGTCAACTTATCCGAATGGCAACTGAAAAAGGTCGTTCTGTTCGCCCTGATCTTAAATGTGGTATATGCGGTGAGCATGGAGGAGAACCTTCTTCTGTGAAATTTTGTCATAAAGTTGGCCTTAACTATGTTTCTTGTTCTCCATTCCGCGTTCCAATTGCGCGTTTAGCAGCCGCTCAGGCAGCTATAGAAGAATAAGGCTTCTCTAATAAATAATTCCCGTAAATTGTTTAAAATAACATTTACGGGAATTATTTATTTTAGTTTTTTTACAAATTGATTGAGATAATGCTTATATTTCCTCTATAAATAAAGGACACGTGCTCTCCTGGCTGTCCTTTGTAAAAAAACAGTATACTAATTTCCTCTTCGAGTTTTATAGCTCAAACACGATTTCGTGTACAGATGTAATGTTCATACCAGTTTGCAAAAACGGGGTTTTCCCACCACAAATA
>Ga0074193_1000892_pt1 | contig 43469 bp, 33 predicted proteins | sample EPASupsiteHSE605_FD_64523 | JGI IMG/M metagenome (GOLD analysis project Ga0074193, IMG submission 64523) | Bioremediated contaminated groundwater from EPA Superfund site, New Mexico - Sample HSE6-05 | ecosystem: Environmental > Aquatic > Deep subsurface > Groundwater > Contaminated ...
AAAATAAGCCAAGTATACACAGCTGGAAGAGGAAATAAGGTAAATTATAAATATGATGCCATAGGAAGAGTAACAGATAGAACTCTAAGTACAGGTGTAATAGACTTTATAACAAAATACAGCTTTGAAACTGGAAAGACCGTAGGTTCTGTAGTAAATACAACTACAAAAGTCAAGGAAATAGATAACAATGGAAACAAGATAGCCTACACTTATGACCCAAATGGTAATATTGCTACAATTACTGAAAATGGGAAAGTCATAAATTATACTTACGATCAATTAAATCAGCTGACAAGAGAAGACAATGAAATATTAAATAAGACCATAACTTACTCCTATGATGCTGGAGGAAATATTCTAAGTAAAACAGAATATGCATATACAACAGGAAATCTAGAAACACCGACTTCAACAATATCCTACGGATATGAGGATTCTAACTGGAAGGATAAGCTTACAAGCTTCAATGGAAAAGCAATAACCTATGATGCTATAGGAAACCCACTAACCTACGACGGCTATACCTTCACTTGGGAACAGGGAAGACAACTGGCTGATATAAATGGAAATGACAAAAATATAAGTTTCAAATACAATGCAGATGGTATAAGAACAGAAAAGACAGTAAATGGAGTAACCACAAAATATCATCTTGCAGGAGATAAAGTTACTTTAGAGGAGAATGGTACTGATAAGATATATTATACTTATGATACTGAAAGTAATCTTGTAAGTATGAACCTAAACGGAGCTGAGTATCACTACATCAGAAATGCTCAAGGTGATATAATAGGATTGTACGATAAAGATGGTGTGCAGGTTGTAAGCTATGTTTATGACAGTTGGGGTAAGCAAATATCCATTACCGGAACTCTTGCGTCTACTGTAGGAGAAAAAAATCCTTACAGATATAGAGGATATAGGTATGATACCGAGAGTGGGTTGTATTACTTGAATTCTAGGTATTATAATCCTGAATGGGGTAGGTTTATTAATGCTGATGGACTCGTTGGTGTTCCAAGAGAGTTATTAACTGCAAATATGTTCGCATATTGTATGAATAACCCTGTAAATATGACTGACCCAAGTGGACAGTTTGCATTTCTATTGCTAATAGCTGCAGAAATCATAGAAATTTCTGCAGCTATTATTACTGCGGTCATTGTAGCAGCTCCAGCAATAATAAATGAAGTAAGTATGATTGTTTCAACATATGGTCCACAGTTAATGGGAGCAGCACAAAATCTAGCAGATAAAATTTCTCCAGATAGCGGTGGTGGCTCGTCAGGTGGAGGAAGTTCATCTGGAGGTGGAAGTAGCTCTGGCGGAGCTAAACCTCCGAAAAATAGAGGCACTCAGAATCCAATTGTAAAGAAAGCCGTAGAGTATGGAAAGAAGGCACATAAAGCTTTTGATTATGGAGCAAATGTTGTTAAAGAAAAGGTATTGCCTTCAGGAAAGAGAATGGACGGATACGATTCTGTAAATAAAATAATTTATGAACTTAAGCCTAATAATTCTAGAGCTATTCAAAGAGAATTATACCAACTTCAAAGGTATGTTAACGAAGCTAATGAAGTTTGGGGACCAGGTCATAAAGGAATATTGAAGACTTATGATTAATACCAATACTGAGGAGGGAAATTAGGTGCCGAGGATAGAAAGCTATATTGAATATAGTTTAGGAGAAAGAATAACTATATTACTACCAGAAAATTGGGAAATATATGAAGATGAAGAGATATATAATATTAATGCTAAGAATAACCCAAAGGGAGTAATACAAGTATCAGTCTACAACAGAATCAACCATGATATGAGCTTAGAGGAAATTGCACAAGACTTAGTTGATAGGTTTGTAGAACAATTTAGCATTTGTGTAGATATAAACACAAAGATGGTCTTACAAACCGATAACTATAGTATTTCACAAGTAACTGGAATAGGAGATGGAAGGTTTGTAAAGATATGGTGCTTCGCTGAAAAGAATAAAGTTTTACTGGTAACTTATAATAGTGATAAAAAAACAAGGGAAGTTAGTACAGTAGATAATATAATTTATAGTATTCAGTTTAATAAGTAGTAGTTAGCTAAATAAAAACCTAACTACAAAATAACTTATGTACTGACTGCATAATAATATATCAATTAGTTGAGTGCAACAAACCAAGTAGTGTAAATAATCTAAGTAAGCATATTGACCACATAATCTAAATTCTGCAGTGAGAGGCGACTGACAGGAGAAAAAGTGCCCTGAAAACTCTGATTGAGTACCAAAAGGAGCTACTAGGTCAATAGCCTAGGAAATCATAAGCCATACAGTGAAAACTCCGTACAATGGCTGATTCATGCTAACAACAAAACGTCAACAGGTTCTGATACCCGTTGACGTTTTTTCATCCGTAATAAATTAAAAATCAAATACATATCATAATGATAGTGACATTGACCTAAAGCCCTTCTGGCTTACCAGCCCTTTAAGTAAGGGTAAAAAAATACAATTCCAGTAAAAATAAAATTTTCACTGGAATTTTCATGCGGAATCTCTGATTTTATATCTAAATAATTGACAGGGAAATACAATGATGATATACTATTTTTTAAATATTTATGTTATAATAACAATGTTTGAGACGATTAAGCGTTATCAACTATGCCGTTATTGAAATAGGATAAATTTAAGTCGTAATGGGATTCGGGACTTTTCGCCTAAGGGGAAAGGTCTTTTTTATATTATAATTCGTTGAATTTAGGGGCTTTAAATGAAGGTGAAATTTTTAAAGGAGGATTTTCAGATGAATGAATCTTATGTATATTATCAAGGACATATAGTTGATGAGAATCAAGTGAGTATAAGTATAAGATCAAAAGCTTTTAACTATGGGCTTGCATGTTTTGAAGGAATTAGAGCTTACTGGGATGAGGAAAATGAGCAGATGTATGCCTTTAGACTAAGAGAGCACTATGAGAGATTGCTGCAATCTTGCAAGGTTTTATACATAAATTTACCTTACACAGTAGATGATTTAATGGAAGCGACTATCCAACTGTTAAGAAAAAACAATTATAAAACTAATACTTATATAAGACCTATAGCATATAAAGGTTCTGATAAAATAGGACCAACATTATTTGATGATGATGATAGAATATTAATTTATTGTCAGCCATTAGAAAGCTACACAGGAAAAGGTGCTCTAAAGGTTGCAGTAACTTCCTGGAATAGAATTGAAGATAATATGCTTCCGCCGAGAATAAAAGCTACAGCTGCATATTTAAATTCAGGGTTGGCATCCCTTGAAGTATTAAGAAGAGGATATGATGAAGCAATTTTCCTAACTAAGAGTGGTCATGTTTGCGAAGGACCTGGAGAAAACATATTTATGGTTAGAAAAGGTAAACTTATTACTCCTCCTCCTTATGACAATATATTAGAAGGAATAACTAGAGATACTATAATGCTCCTTGCTAAAAATGAGTTAGGAATTGAAGTAGTTGAAAGAAGTATAGCAAGGACAGAGCTTTATGCATCAGATGAATTATTTTTTAGTGGAACGGCCATGGAGGTTACCCCTATTGTAGAGGTTGATGATAGGGTAGTAGGAAATGGTCAACCAGGAGAAGTATGGGCAAAGATTAAAGAATTATTTACTAATCTTACAGTAGCTAAGAATCCAAAATATTCTCATTTCTGTACTCCTATATATGAAAAAGAGGAATAAATATGCTTTTTTATACGTATAATTTTAAAATTATTAAAGGTGGTTATAAGAATGACAATTACCTCTGAGAAAGATTTAATATCCCTAGAAAAAATAGGCTTTATCGTTGCAGAGGCTAGAGAAGAGATGATCAAAGCTGTTAGAGCTGGAATTACAACGAAAGAACTGGATGTTATTGGAGAAAAAGTTTTTTCATATTATGGAGCAAAATCTGCACCAAAATATGAATATGATTTTCCAGGGACTACTTGTATAAGTATTAATGATGAAGCTGCACATGGAATACCTGGTTCTAGGGTTATTGAAGTAGGAGACTCTGTTAATATAGATGTATCAGCATTATTAGATGGATATTACGCAGATACAGGTGCAACAGTATTGGTAGAGCCCGTACCCTTAATGAAAAAAGAACTTTGTCAGTGTTCTTTAATTGCACTAAACAAAGCTATTGATAAAGTTAAAGCAGGTATGAAAATAAATCAAATTGGTAGAACTATATACAATGAAGCAAAGGGAAAAGGATTTACTGTAATAAGAGATTTAACTGGTCATGGAATAGGAAAAAGGCTGCATGAAAAACCAGATTATATCTTTAATTATTTTGATGTCAAGGATAATCAAATATTAAATAATGGTCTTGTGCTAGCCATAGAAACTTTTATTTCAAGCTCTGCAGAGCATGTTATTGAAGATAAAAATGGGTGGACACTTAGGACTCCAGATAAAAGTATAGTAGCACAGTTTGAACATACCATTGTAGTTACAAAGGATAAGCCAATCATACTAACTGATAAAAGAAATTAATAATAATATTAAAACAGGCTATATTGACAAGGATTTTTGCTTGAAATTTCCTTGAATATCTTTTACTGAGGATACAGTTACAAAGGCTTTTGGATCAAGACTATTAACAATATTTTTAAGAGCTTTAAGCTGACCCTTTTGTATAACAACGTATATAAACTTTCTCGCAGTATGTGAATAACAACCCTCTGCATTTAGTAAAGTTACTCCTCTTCCAAGATTAATTTCTATGGCTTCAATGATTTTTGCGGGATTTTCACAAATTATTATGCATTGTCTTGATGAAGCTACTCCCTCTTGTACAGTGTCTATGGTTTTTGATCTAATAAAACTCATAATAAGTGCGTACATTACGGACTTTGGACCAAGGGTTATGGCCACGAAGATATATACAATCATGTCTTGGACTAATAGTATTTTAGAAAGCTCAAGGGCTTTGAATTTGTTATTAATTATTTTACCAGATATATCAAGTCCACCAGTAGATGCTCCAGCCATAAAAAGCAAAGCCATTGCTATGCCGGATATAACACCAGCAAATATTGTAGAAGTAAGGGAATCACCAAGGGGGTTAAAATAAAAGTTAATGTTCAAAAAATCTATTAAAAATGAAGAAGAAGCAACAATTAATAAGCTTTTTAATACAAAATTCCTGCCTAAAAAATTATATCCAAATATAAATAAAGGTATATTTAGCAGTAATGTACATATTCCAATAGGAAAATTATATAAAGCATTTAAACCAAGCGAAATTCCAGTTATACCACCAGTTCCAATTTTATTAGGTACTAGAAATACAGAAACATAAAGCGAAAATAATAAGACACCAATAATCATAAAGCCTATTTCCCTTAATGTTTTTTTCATAAAAATTCTCCTTATTAAATATATTTTATTATACCGACTTCATAGTAGCATAAATAATTTAATTCCTCAAAGCTTGTTTTCTCATGTTTAAGGATATTTTGAATCATAAATTGCAGAATATATAATTTGATGGTGTTTTCAAGGCTATACATTGACTATTCTCTTAAAAGGTGCATCCTTGAAATTCACTGAATAAAATCTTGCAAAAAAAACTACTAATTTTATCAGGAGGTAAGTTAATGTATCCCTTAAAATTTGAAAATATCTATTTTCAGAAGGTTTGGGGAGGAAGAAAACTTGAAAAAATTAGAGATAATCTTCCAGAGGGTAACATAGGAGAAAGTTGGGATATTTCTTGTCATGTTAATGGGAAGAGTGAAATCAGCAATGGTATTTATAAGGGAAAAACATTAGAAAATCTCATCAACTTAGAGGGTGAAAAAGTATTAGGAACAAAAATGATAAAAGAGACTTTCCCACTTCTTGTTAAATTAATTGATGCAGAAGATAAGTTATCTATTCAAGTGCATCCAAAGGAGCAAGATGTAAAAAATGAAGGGGAGTCCGGAAAGACTGAGCTATGGTATGTTATGTATGCAGAAGATGAAGCAAAAATAATATTGGGTTTTAAGCCTGGAGTAGAAAAAAGTGAAGTTGAAAAAGCAATTGAAAAAGGTCAGTTAGAGGGGCTAATTAATGAAATTCCAGTTTGTAAGGGGCAGGTCTTTTATGTAAAAAGTGGGCTTGTGCATGCTATTGGAGAAGGAATTATTATAGCTGAGATACAGCAAAACAGCGATACAACCTTCAGAATTTATGATTATAATAGGGGAAGAGAACTTAATAAAGATAGAGCATTAGAGGTTTTGGATGTTACATTAGTGGGTAAAGAGAGTACAGGTCTTAAGGCTGCAAAAGAGGGCTATGAAAAGACATATTTACGCGTATCTAAGGAATTTTCAGTAGAATTATATGAAGTAAAAACTTTTTTAAAAGAATATAGTGATAAGGAAAGATTCTATATCTTTACGTGTGTCCAAGGGAGTGGTAAAATTAATTATATGATAAGAGAAAGTTTAACTGAAAGTATGGATATAAAGCTTGGAGATAGCATTCTTATACCTGCCTACTTAGGGGAATACTCTTTCAAAGGTAATATGAAACTATTAAAGAGTTATGTTCCAGATATTGAAAAGGTCAGAAAAGAAATTCTAAATCAAGTAGAAGCATAATTAATGTGGGGGTTTTCAATTTTTTTCTATTATAATAATGGAATAAAGTTGAGAACCCTCTTCAAATATATTATAATAGATAAGGCGATTCAGTAGATAAAATGGAGGAAGAAATACTATGATTAGCACAAGTAGAGTAAGTTTGAGATATGGAGATAGAAAATTATTTGAAGATGTAAATATTAAATTTACCCCAGGAAATTGCTACGGACTTATTGGAGCAAACGGAGCAGGAAAATCAACTTTTTTAAAAATATTATCTGGTGAAATTGAACCTAATACTGGAGAAGTTATAGTAGAAAAAGGCAAAAGACTTGCAGTCTTAAAACAGGATCATTTCCAGTTCGATGAATATGAAGTACTTGAGACAGTTATAAGAGGCCATGTAAGGCTGTACGAAATAATGGAAGAAAAGGAAAAATTATATGCTAAAGAAGACTTCACAGAAGAAGATGGTATAAAGGCTGCCGAATTAGAAGGTGAATTTGGAGAGCTAAATGGTTGGGATGCTGAAACAGAAGCTGCTGTGCTTTTAACTGGACTTGGTATCCAAGAGGACTTACATAGTAAGCTTATGAAAGATTTAACTGCCATGGAAAAGGTAAGAGTATTGCTTGCTCAAGCTTTATTTGGAAGACCTGATGTATTACTTCTTGACGAACCAACAAACCACTTGGACATTAAGTCAATTACTTGGCTTGAAAACTTTCTTCTGGATTTTGAAAGCACAGTTATCGTGGTATCCCATGATAGACATTTCTTAAATAAAGTATGTACACATATTGCTGATATTGATTTTGGAAAAATTCAACTTTATGTTGGTAATTATGATTTCTGGTATGAGTCAAGTCAACTTGCTTTAGAATTAGCGAAAAATCAAAATAAGAAAAAAGAAGAAAAAATAAAGGATTTACAAACCTTTATAGCAAGATTTAGTTCTAATGCTTCAAAGGCTAAACAAGCAACAGCTAGAAAAAAACAGCTAGATAAGCTTACACTAGAGGATATAAAGCCTTCAACAAGAAGATATCCATTTGTTGGATTTAAGCCTGATAGAGAAGCAGGAAAAGACTTATTATATGTAAAAGAAATTACCAAAGTACTTGATGGACAAAAACAACTAAACAATGTGAGTTTCATGGTTAACAAGGGTGATAAAATTGCTATAATAGGAGATAATGAAAATGCAAAAACTGCATTATTCAAAATAATTATGGAAGAAATGGAATCCGATAGTGGTGAATATAAATGGGGAGTAACTACATCTCAAGCGTATTTCCCAAAGGATAATTCTAACTTTTTTAATGATGTAGACCTTAACCTAGTAGATTGGCTTAGACAATTTTCAGATGAAAAATCAGAAAGCTTTTTAAGGGGCTTCCTTGGTAGAATGCTATTTTCGGGAGAGGAAGCATTAAAAAAAGTAAATGTCCTATCTGGAGGAGAAAAAGTTAGATGTATGCTTTCAAAAATGATGCTAAGTGGAGCAAACGTGTTAATTTTAGATGAGCCCACTAACCATTTAGACCTAGAGTCAATTACAGCTTTAAATAATGGTTTAACTAATTTCCCTGGTACAATTTTATTTACATCTCATGACCATCAATTTGTTCAGACTATAGCAAATAGAATTATAGAAATAACTGATGAAGGAATAGTAGATAAACAAATGACATATGATGAGTATTTAGAGGATAAGGGAATTAAACAATAGGAATAGAACGAAAAATATATATAATAAGCTGCGGTTATGGAATTTATTTTCTTAACCGCATTTTTCGACAGTTGATTTTTAAATTTAAACTTGTATAATGAAGGATGAAGTGCAAAATTGCATAATACTTCTTTAGTAATATTCCATTATTAATGCATTATCAAATCTATTTTTTAAATAACTATTAAAAAAACTGATTTATTTTAATATTGTGTCAATTCAATAAATACCAAAGTAATATGGTATTATAATGTAGAATGGTGTTGAACTAAGTTTTTAAATTTATAATTTACCTTTGTGTAATATCATAAAATTAATACTTGCAAAATAATTAATTTTTTGTTAAAAAAACTGCATAAAAATTAATAAATTAACGCAAAATTAATTAAAATTATGATATTATATACCTGTGGGTAAAATTATACCCCATGTAATTGTATACATGGGATTAAACAATCTGTTTTATGGGATAATAATTAAACTATGGGTGCACAGTTGTTAATATAAAAAATTAAATATTAACAATAATAATCATTATAAGTATGTTGAAAATTTATAATGATTATTAATGTCCTATAGATTGATTTTGCACGTCAAAAGACAATATGTGCATATTTAGATTAAAGATAGGAGGATTTATATGGAACTTTTAACTTTCAAAAGAGGAGTACATCCGCCTCATGGTAAATACCTTACTGAAAATAAAGCTATTGAAGACTTGTCTCCAAATCAACTCTTAGTTTTCCCAATGGCTCAACACATTGGTGCACCTGCTGAATGTTTAGTTAAAAAGGGTGACAGAGTTTTAGTTGGACAAAAGATTGGTCAGGCAAGTGGTTTTATTTCTGCTAATATTCATAGCAGTGTTTCAGGAACAGTTAAAGATGTTAAACCAGTTTTGACAGCTGGAGGAACAAAATCATTAGCAGTAATAGTAGAAAATGATGGTCAGTACGAAGAAATCGAAATGCCAAAGCCAAAACCTTACGCAGAAATGTCAAAAGAAGAAATTGTTGCTCTTGTAAAAGAAGCAGGGGTAGTTGGTATGGGTGGAGCTACTTTCCCAACAAACGTTAAGCTTGCACCACCACCAGACAAAAAAATTGACGCAATAATATTAAATGGAGCAGAATGCGAACCTTATTTAACTTGTGACCACAGACTAATGCTTGAAGAAACAAACATGATAGTTGAAGGGCTACAAATAATTCTTCATATGTTCCCAGATGCAAAGGGATATATAGGGATTGAAGATAATAAAAAGGACGCTATACAAAAACTAAAAGAAGCAACAAAGGATATTTCTAATATAGAAGTAAAAGCATTAAAAACAAAATATCCTCAAGGTGCAGAAAAACAATTAATTTATTCAGTTATGAAAAGAGAAGTACCTTCAGGAAAGCTACCAGCAGACGTTGGATGCATTGTTCAAAACGTTAACACAGTAAGAGAAGTTTATAATGCAGTTGTAAATGGAAGACCTACAATTTCAAGAGTTGTTACTGTAACTGGTGAAGCAGTAAAAGAACCAAAAAACTTAAGAGTAAGATTAGGCATGACTTTTAAAGAGTTAGTTGATGCTTGTGGAGGGTTTAAAGAAGATCCTGTAAAAGTTATTTCTGGTGGTCCAATGATGGGTATGTCAATTTCTACATTAGACATACCAGTTGTTAAAGGAGCTTCAGGAATATTATGCTTAACTGCAAAACAAGCAGTGCTACCAGAAGAATCAAGCTGTATTAGATGTGGTAAATGCGTTGAAGCTTGCCCAATGTTCTTAGTTCCATCAGCAATTGATTCACTTGGAAGAAGAAAAGAATTTGAGGAATTTGAAGCACAAAACGGAATGGATTGTATAGAGTGTGGTTCTTGCACATTCGTATGTCCTGCAAAACGTCACTTAATTCAATCTATAAGAACATCAAAGAAAACAGTTCTTGCAAATAAGAGAAAAAAGTAAATAAGGAGTGAAAAACAATGGCTGAAATGTTTACAGTATCATCATCTCCTCATATTCGTGACAATAATTCTGTTCAATCAATTATGAGAGATGTTATTATTGCGTTATTACCAGCTACTGCAGCGGGAATATATTTCTTCGGAATGCCAGCAGTTTTAGTAATTCTTACAGCAGTTATTTCATGTGTTGCTTCAGAATGGGTATGGTGTAAGATTACAAAAGGAACAAATACAACTAAAGACTTAAGTGCAGTCGTAACAGGACTATTATTAGCATTTAACGTACCACCATCATTACCTTTATGGATGATAGTAGTAGGTTCAGTATTTACAATGATAGTAGTTAAAGCACTATTTGGAGGAATAGGACAAAATATTGTTAACCCTGCATTAGCAGGAAGAGCGTTTCTACTTGCTTCTTATCCAGTTGCAATGACTACTTGGACTATTCCGGGTGTAGATGCTGCATCATCTGCAACTCCTCTTGCTATATTAAAGGGAGCAGAAGCTACTGGAGCAGATTTACCAAGTCTTGGACAAGCGTTTATTGGACAAGTAGGTGGATGTATTGGTGAAACTTCTGCACTAGCTTTATTAATTGGATTTGCTTATCTTTTATACAGAAGAGTTATTACTTGGCATATTCCAGTAGTTTATATAGGTACAGTTTTAGTATTAGGAATGATTTCAGGAAGAAGTGCCCTTGGCGGAATATTTGAAATAATGGCAGGTGGATTAATGCTTGGAGCAATATTCATGGCTACAGATTATACAACTTCACCTATGAATAAAAAAGGACAAGTTATATTTGCCGCAGGGTGTGGTATATTAACAATGGTTATTCGCCAATTTGGAGGATATCCAGAAGGTGTATCTTATTCAATTCTTATTATGAATTTACTAGTACCTCTAATAGATAAATACGCAAAGCAAAGAGTATTTGGAACAGGGGAGGTGAAGTAGATGGAAAACCAAACTTCAAACAAAGAAATTATTGCTTTAGGTATAAGGCTATTAATAATAACTGCAATCGCTGCACTTATTTTAGGCTGGGCTCACAAAATTACTCTAGAACCAATAAAACAGCAAAATATTAAAACAAATAATGAAGCTATGAAAGAAGTTTTACCATCTGCAGAAAGCTTCCAAAAGATAGCATCTAAAACTCCAGAAGCTGGAGAAAAATTAGAACTTGAATTAAAAGCAGATAGCGCAGTTTCAGAAGTTAATAAAGCACTAAAGGGAACTGACATAACAGGTTATACAATAAAGGTAGCTCCAAAAGGGTATGCTGGATTAATTGAAATGGTGGTTGGAATTTCCTCTGAAGGAAAAATTCAGGGAATTAAAATACTTAATCATAGTGAAACTCCAGGTCTTGGAGCTAATGCACCAAATCCAGAATTTTCAGGTCAATATAAGGGAAAATCAATAGAAAAACCTCTAGAGGTTGTAAAGACAGCTCCATCAGGAGACAACCAAATTCAAGCTCTTACAGGAGCTACTATATCATCAAAGGCTGTTACAAAAGGTGTCAATGACGCAGTAGACTTCTTTAAAAGTGAATTAAAAGGAGGTCAAAAATAATGAATGTTGCATTAGAGAGAATAAAGAATGGTGTTTTTAATGAGAACGTAATATTTGTTCAAGTTCTTGCTATGTGTCCTACATTAGCAGTAACATCAAGTGCTCAAAATGGTATAGGTATGGGACTTGCCTCTACAGTAGTTCTTATAGGTGCAAACTTAGTTATATCTCTTTTGAGAAATATTATACCAGATAAAGTACGTATACCTGCGTTTATTGTTGTTATAGCAGGCTTCGTTACACTACTTCAATTTTTACTTGCAGGTTTTGTACCAGCTTTAAACAAGTCACTTGGTATATTTATACCTCTTATAGTTGTTAACTGTGTTATATTAGGACGTGCTGAAGCTTATGCTTCAAAAAATGGCCCAATATCTTCTATATTTGATGGACTTGGTCAAGGTCTTGGATTTACTGTTGCCTTAGGAATTATAGGTATGGTAAGAGAATTACTAGGAACAGGAAAAGTATTTGGAGCTCAAATCATGCCAAAGGCAGTTGACCCAGCACTAATATTCATTCTTGCTCCAGGAGCTTTCATTACTCTAGGAATAATGATGGCTATAATGAATCAGAGAAAACTTAAAAAGAGTTCAAAATAGAAGATGGGAAAGAAGGGTGAATAGATAATGAAGATATTTACATTAATAATCTCAGCTTTGTTAGTACAAAACATGGTATTATCTAGGTTCCTTGGTATCTGTGCTTTCCTTGGAGTTTCTAAGAAAATTGAGACCGCTAAAGGAATGGGTGCTGCAGTTACCTTTGTTATGGGACTTGCATCTTTAATATCATATGTTATATTTCAGTTTGTACTTGTGCCATTACACATTGAATATATGTATACAATAGCATTTATTTTAGTTATTGCTGCATTAGTTCAATTTGTTGAAATGGTTCTTAAAAAGACAATGCCAGACCTATACAAAGCTCTAGGAATTTACTTGCCACTTATCACTACAAACTGTGCTATTCTTGGTGCGGTTATCATAAACATGAATGAAAAATTTAATTTATTTGAGTCATTAGTATTCGGTATTGTTTCTGGTCTTGGATGGATGCTTGCAATTATTATACTTGCTGGCCTTAGAGAAAGAATGGAAGCAAACGATAAAATGCCAGAAGCAGTAAAAGGATTACCAGCTTCATTAATCGTAGCAGGATTAATGGCTATAGCATTCCTTGGCTTCTCAGGCCTAGTATAAGGAGGAAATTTAAATGACTGATATATTATATCCTGTACTTAGCTTAGGTGGTCTTGGACTTTTATTCGGGTTAGTTTTAGGGTATGCATCTAAAAAATTCGCAGTTCCAGTTGATCCTAAAGTTCCTCTAATTAGAGAATGTCTTCCAGGAGCAAACTGTGGTGGGTGCGGATTTGCTGGATGTGATGCTTATGCTGAAGCAGTAGCAAGCGGTGCAGCTGCACCAAACTGTTGTCCGATTGGTGGAGCACCTGTGGCTACAAAAATTGGTGAAGTTTTAGGTGTTACTGTTGATAGCTCTGATCCTAAAGTTGCTTATGTAAAATGCCAAGGCACTTGTGAAAAAGCTAAAGATAAATATGAGTATTATGGATTAAAAGATTGTCAAGAAGCAATGAACGTTCCAGGAACAGGGGCAAAGGCTTGTGAATTTGGATGTTTAGGATATGGAAGCTGTGTTAAAGCATGTGCTTTCAATGCAATTGACATAGTAGATGGAATTGCAAAAGTTAATAAAGAAAATTGTGTTGCTTGTGGTGCTTGTGTAAAAGCTTGTCCAAAGTCAATAATAGAATTAGTTCCAGAAAAACAAAAGGTATTTGTAACTTGTAACTCTAAGGCTAAAGGACTAGATGTTAAGAATGTTTGCTCAGTTGGATGTATTGCTTGTAGCTTATGTGTAAAAGCATGTCCTAAGGAGGCAATAACTATGGTAAACAATCTTTCTGTGATTGATTACAGTAAGTGCGTAAACTGTGGACTTTGTGAACAAAAGTGCCCAACTAAGGCAATTCTTAATTTTAGACAACCTGTTAAAGCAAAAGTTCAAGTTGAAGAAGTTAAATAAATAAAATTAAGGAGGGTTCTCAATTTTTAGAAATAAAATTGGGAACCCTCTTTTTAAATTTAATATTTATTCTTTAATATTTTATATTTATTAATTTTTAATTGTAGTGTAGTATCAAATTTGATATAATTTTGTCGGTGGGTTTATTTAATGGATTTAAGTGTATGCATTTTATGGGAGTTGGTCTAAATGGTTTTTTATGAAAAAAAACAGAATATAAAATTTATAGGTATATTTATTCTATTAATAGTATTAGGAATTATGGGAAATTACTTTGAAGTTAAGTTTTTAAAGGGAGTTGACTTTATTTTTGGAAGTATTTTTGTATTACTAATATTATATTTTTATGGACTAAAATGGTCTTTTTTTGCTTCGCTAATTGTAAATAGCTATACATATTATTTATGGAATCATCCTTATGGAATTATTCTTTTTACATTAGAAATAGTATTTATTGCAGTTATTCAAAAAAGGAAAATTGGAAATGTCATTCTATTAGATAGTATTTTTTGGATTCTAATAGGCATGCCATTAACTATTTTAATTTATCATAGAATATTAAACTTAAATATATATGATTCATATCTTATAGCTTTAAACAAGGGTATAAACGGAATATTAAATGCATTTATAGCAAATCTATTAGTTATGCTTATAAAAATAAGAAATTACTATATGAACAACAAAAGGAATATTACTCTACCATTAAATCAAATCTTATTTACATTATTCTTAGGCATAGTAATTATGTCAGATTTATTTATAAGTGTTTATAATAATAATTTAGATAATGAAAAGCTTAGGAACTTAAGTATTATTTTGATTTCAATAATAAGTACTTTATTAATTGCTACATTATTTTCAAAGGTAATAACTTATCCAATAAGGAAGCTAGCCAAGGAAACAACCCGGTTACCATCAAAAATATTAAATGAAGATTCTATAGAATGGCCTAGAAGTATAATTAAAGAGATTGATACCTTAATAATGAATTTTATATCTACTTCTAAAATTTTAAATGAAAACTTTAAGGAAATTCAGAATGCTAATGATGAATTAGAATATCTAGCAAATCATGACTTTCTTACAAGACTTCCAAATAGACTTAAGTTTAATATAGAATTAAATAATGCCTTATTAAAATCGACAGAAGATGGATCAGAGCTTGCAGTATTATTCTTAGATTTAGATAGGTTTAAGCTTATTAATGATACCTTTGGACATGATATTGGAGATAAGCTATTATTAGAGATTTCAAATAGATTAGTAAGTGTTTTAAGAAAAGATGATGTTGTATGCCGAATAGGAGGAGATGAATTTACTATTCTCCTTCGTAATATTAAAAATAGAGAACAGGTTTCAAAAATGTCAGAAGCTATAGTAAATCTATTTAAGGAAACCTACATTATAGATGGACAAGAATTTAGTATAAGTACTAGTATTGGGATTGCAATTTCTATATTTGATGGAAGAGATTTAGATCTGCTACTTAAAAAGGCCGATATTGCAATGTATAAGGCTAAAGAGAAAGGAAAAAATAATTTTTTATTCTATCATAATGAAATGAATATGCATTCCGTTGAAAGATTTAAACTTGAAAATAGATTAAGAAAAGCTATAGAGCAGGAAGAGTTTATATTATATTATCAACCAAGGATTGATGCTAAGTCAGATAAGATAATTGCAGTAGAGGCACTTATCAGATGGAACAACCCTGAACTAGGGATGGTTTCACCTGGGGAATTTATTCCACTGGCAGAAGAATCTGGTCTCATAGTACCAATTGGAGAGTGGGTGCTTAAAACAGCTTGTATGCAAAACAAACAATGGCAACAAGCAGGACATCAACCTATTAGAGTATCAGTAAACTTATCTGCTATGCAGTTTATACAACAAGATTTGGTTGAAAAAATTAGAATTATTTTAGATGAGACTGGATTATCATCTGAGTGGCTAGAATTAGAAATAACTGAAGGCATAATTATTAAAGATTTAAAAGGAACAATGGAAACTCTTGAAAAATTAAAAGAAATGGGTGTACATGTATCCTTAGATGATTTTGGCACGGGATTTTCTTCATTAAATTATTTGAAAAACTTTAAAATTGATACGTTAAAAATAGATGCTTCCTTTGTAAGAGACATTAGTGATGATGAAAAAAACACTGCAATTGTAAATACTATTATTATGTTAGGAAAAAATCTTGACTTAAATGTTACAGCAGAGGGCGTTGAAACAGAAACTCAATTAGAGTTTTTAAAGAATAAGGGTTGCAATGAAATTCAAGGATTCTTATACAGTAAACCTGTGCCACCGGAGGAATGTGAAAAGCTTATTTATGGTGAAAAAATTTTATTTGCTATATAAAATCTCTTATAAACAGATAATATAAGGTATTTACAATAAATTTATTGTATATTAAACTGTTAATTAAGATATTTATAAATAATACAATGATACTTAAAAAATGGAGGTTTGACTTATGAATCATTCTTGGAAGACATTTGCTATAAAGTTTGTTCTGTATTGTATAATCGGGTTTGCAGTATTAGGAATAGTAGAAGGAAGTTCATTTTCACGAGTAATTTTATTTTCAGTAATAGCTACAATAATAAATTTTTTCATGGGAGATGTTTATATTTATAATCAATATGGAAGTATATTATCTTCAATATTAGAAGGATTCATGGCCTCTTTGACTGTTTATTTAATGAACATGTTTTTAGTTACCGAGAATTTTCAATTTTCTTCATTAGTTGGTATAGGAGTAATAACGGCTATTGCAGAATTCTTCTTTCATTCATTCTTTTCAAAGGATAAGATAGATTAGTAAATTTAAGAAATTTGTAGTTAAGCTATGTTTTAAGGAACTAATAAATATATGGATTCCTTAAAACATAGTTTTTTATTTATTCATTTTTCTAGTAGCCATTCTTAATATTAAACTACTTACTAATATTATAAATAAAATAAGAAGTGCACAGTGAAAAAAGAAATCCTGAGGTAGTATATTAATCACCGGATCTTCATTAGGAGCAAAAAGCCAATAATCATTATTGAAAAATAACTTATGAAAAAATGTAAAGCTTGAGTCAAAATTAATTATAAAGGGTATAAGAATTATTATAGGTATTACTAGTAAAAGAATTGAAGCGTGTCTTAATAAAAGTATAGATTTTCTGTTGAAGAAGAAGCATAGAATAATTACTGCTAGCGAGCATATTAGAATTACATCCAATGCTTTATAAATTACCTTAACTTCATGAAAATGAATTTTACCTTTATTAGAAAAAGGCAAGCTTGGTAGATTAAATTCAACTTCATCTCCAGAATTAAGGTACTCTATTACGTAGTTATAGTTTTCCTTTATTTTTTCTTCGCTTAAACCAGAAAATTCTTCAATATTAGAGTTTTTAATTTCGAAATAGTATAAAGATTTGAAATTAAAAGTAAATTTTACAGCAAATATGAAAATTGATAATATTACTGCGATAATAAAAACTAGTTTAATTATTTTATTAAGAATTAGACTCATTGTGTGTCCTCCCAATATGTTAATTTTTATTTTTCAGTTTCTATATTCTATAATATATTAAAAGTAACAAAAAAAGCTAGAATGAATCAATAATATTATTGTAGAAAAAGATAAATTAAAAAAATTGAAAGCCTGTGAATGTAAGAGTATAATTAATGCTAGAGTCAAATTGGGAATCTTTAAACTAGGAGGGAACCAATGATAATAAGATTATTTGTAAACGTTTTAAGCGTTATAGCTTTTATTTTCATAATAATACGGTTATTTAAGAGATATTCAATATGCAAAATATTACTTCTTAAGGTGAAAAGCATAATTGGATCTTTTAGGGATATATTAAGATTAATAAAAAATTCTAATCTAAAAGAGATTGAATATTATAGAATAATGGCAGAGAATCTCACTGATATGATATCTGCGCATAAACCAGATGGAGAATGTATATATGTTTCTCCTTTTATAAATGAGGTTTTAGGATATAGTCAAATGGAAATGATAGGGACTAGTTCTTACGATTATATACATCCAAAGGATATAGAAGCTGTAATGAAGTGGTATATGAATACTCTTCACAATGAGAATGTATATAAGATGGAATATAGGATGAAAAGAAAAGATGGTACATATATTTGGGTTGAAACTTCTATGAAGAGAATTTTAGATAATAATAATTTTGTTAAAGAATTAATAGCAGTAACTCGAGATATATCAAAGAATAAAGAAATTCAAAAAGAAGTTCTTATGTCAAATGCTAGATTTAGTACATTAATAAATTCAATGGATGATGTGGTTTTTACCATTGATAAGGAATTAAATTATTCAGGTTTATTTGGAAAATGGTATACTAAAATAGGATTAACTGAAGAAAAGGTTGTTGGTAAAAATATAAGAGAAGTTTTTCCAGATGAAAGTCACAAGATACATGAGGAGTCAGCTATTAAGGCTTTAAAAGGAGAACATGTAGTATATAATTGGTCTTTAATAGCAAATAATAAGTATCTTTTCTATCAAATATCATTATCACCAATGGAGAATTCAAAAGGAGAAATAATTGGGGTTGTTGCAATAGGAAGAGATATTACTAAAAAAGTCATAATAGAAAATGAGTTGAAGATTTCTAATGAAAAATTAAAAAAATTATCTTTTTTAGATGGATTAACTAATATACCTAATAGAAGATATTTTGATGAATATATTGCAAGAAAGTGGGAAAATGTTTCTGAAGCCTCAGTTGATTTTTCTATGATTATGATAGATGTAGATTATTTTAAAGCCTTCAACGATACATATGGTCACATTAAAGGCGATGAATGTTTAAAAGTTATCTCTAAAGAAATAAAAAACTGCTTAAGAAAGCCTGAAGATTTAATTTGTAGGTACGGAGGAGAAGAATTTGCAATAGTTCTTCCAGAGACTAGCGCAAAAGAGGCTGAAATTATAGCCCATAGGATTCGTTCAAAGGTTGAAGGATTGAAAATTACAAATAACAATTCACCAATTAATCCGTATATAACTGTGAGTATTGGATTTGCCACTATGAAACCTAGCAAAAACACACTGTATAAAACATTAATAAGCAATGCTGATAAAGCTTTATATAAAGCAAAAGAAAAGGGAAGAAATAGGATAGAGATATTTTGTGATGCAATAAATTAAACAACTATGGGGTGAATTATATTGGACAAACTTTTGATTGTTGAGGATGAAGAAAAAGTGTCAGAAGTACTTAAGGCTTATTTAGAGAGAGAAGGATATAAAGTTTATAGTACAACTAGAGGAATTGAGGCTATATCTTTATTTAAAGCTATAGATTTTAAACTTGTAATTCTTGATTTAATGCTTCCAGATATATCTGGAGAAGAAGTATGTAAAATAATTCGAAGGACCTCTTCAGTACATATATTTATGTTGACAGCAAAAGGAAATTTAGATAATAGAATAGAAGGGTTAAATATTGGAGCAGATGAATATTTGATTAAACCCTTTAGCCCTAGAGAATTAACTGCCAGGGTTAATGCTTTATTTAGAAGATTGAATTTGGATAAAGATACAGAGAAATTTACTTTTAATGATGGAGAACTAATTGTGGATTATAATAAAAGGGTTGTTAAATTGCATGGAGAAGAGGTATCTTTTACACCAAACGAATTTGATATATTATACACTTTAATAGTAAATAAGGGGAGAGTTTTGACTAGAGAACAACTTATATATAAAGTATTTGGAGAAGATTTTGATGGTTTTGACAGAACTATTGATGTTCATATAAAAAATATTAGAAAAAAGATAGAAAGTGATACAAGAAACCCAAAATATATTATAACTGTCACAAAGGTAGGGTATAAATTTGGTGGTGAAAATAAATGAAAACAATTAGAAGAAAAATAAGCATAGTATTTATTCTATGCTCTATCTGTGCTATATCACTTTGTACATTATTCGTTAACTTGACAATAAATAATAAGTTTAATGAATATATGATAAATACTCAAAATAAGAGATATGAAAGAATTACATCCTTTCTCGAAGAAACCTATAAAAGAGAGGGGAAGTGGACTGAGAATTCAGGGGCTGAATTAATTCACGAAGCTTATATGAGCAACTACTGCCTGACACTTTTTGATAAAAATAAAAAGGTTGTATGGGGAATGGATCCAAAAGATATTATAAACAATTTACACTTCAAGAATATGAGTGTAAAAGATGAGGGAATTTATAGTAGTAAGACCTTTGAAATTAAGGTTGATGATGAGATAGTGGGGTATGTAGATATAGGTCAGTATTCATCTGTACTATTAACTGAAGAAGATGTAAACTTTAAAATGTCAGTGATTAAAAGTATTATTGCAAGTGGCCTGCTAACGCTAGTGATAATAACTATTATAAGTCTTTATTTTTCTAAACAGCTAGCTACTCCGATTAAAGATGTAGCTAATATGTCTATAAATTTATCAGAAGGTAAGTTTGATACAAAATCAACAATAAAAAGCGATATAAAAGAATTAGAGAATTTAAGAAAGAGTATAAATATACTTGCAGAAAAGCTAAAACATCAGGATATAATAAGAAGGAGGTTAATCTCAGATATATCCCACGAGATAAGAACACCTTTGAATATATTACAAAATAATATAGAAGCTATGATAGATGGAGTTTTCCCTGTAACTAACGAAAGATTAAATTATCTAAATGAGGAAGTAATAAGGTTCGGTAGGTTACTAAATAATTTAAATATTTTAAAAGAATTTGAGGAAGAGAGCGTAAAGCTTAATTTAGAAAAAATATCTTTAAAGGCTTTAATTCAAGATATATATAATGACTTTAACATGGCAGCTGGAAATAAGGGAATTGACCTAATCTTAAAACTTGACAACAAAAGTGAGTATAATATAGCTGGAGATAAAGATAAACTAAAGCAAGTTTTTATTAATCTAATATCTAATGCTATTAAATTTACTAAAGATGGTAATAATATTTGGATAAGTCTATATTATGAAAAAGACAAGGTTATCGCAGAAGTTAAAGATAATGGGATTGGAATTAAAGAAGAAGACTTACCGTTTATTTTTGAGAGACTTTATAGGGGAGATAAAAGTAGACATGAAATTCAAGGAAATGGTATAGGTCTTACTATAGTAAGGAGCATATTACAGTTTCATTCAGCAAATATAGAGGTAGAAAGTAAAGAAGGAAAGGGAACTACTTTTAGAATATACTTTGATAGTTATAAATAAAGTAATAAGCAGATTTTTGTAGTTGATGAGAAAAAGAGCTTAGGTAAACTTGTACCCAAGCTCTTTTAATATTATATTATTAGATTTTATAATTAATTAAGGTACTTTTCTCTTATAGACGATAAATTTGTTGTATTTATATCTTTAACTACTTCTACTATTCCTAAGAGGTTATCGTCCTTAACTATTCCATAACTTCCTGGCTTTCTTGGATTTAATATTAATTCGTTTATTCCTTTCTTCCCAGTAAATGTTGTAATAGTATCTCCAGTTGTCAAATCCAGAATTTCAAATTTACCTTCTGCATTATCAAAGGAGTTTAAATCAAAATTCACCTTTGTTTTTAGACTAGTACCTGTAACAATAATCAATGGTTTAAATTCGTAGCCAATACCCTTAAAAATCCCATTATAATATTTTTCACTTAGAGAGGTCTTTTTTATTAAAGTTTCTGTTGGAACCTTGGTAATATCGCTTCCATAAATACTTTCTTCGACTGCAGCTTCAGAATTAGAAGTTTCATCTAAAGGTGCTGCACAACAACTTGGTCCATTACTAGCTGGAGGTAAAGAAGAATCAGCTTTTGAAGTATCAATAGAATCAAGCTTATCTACTACTTTTATAACACCCCTTATCATGCCCATCCAGCAGCTAAAATTAATATCTTTATCCCCAGGTGTAAATTCAATAACATTTTCACCCTTTTTCAACTTTTTTTCAAGATTAAGTGATTGAGCTACAATAGCATTGTTACAAGAGTTTAATTCTTTTCCATCAATTATCCACTTAACAGGGATTCCTTTTTGAACATAAAAAGCATTAGGAGTATAACCATTATTATCGGCAGTCATGTTTATTATTTGTATTCCTTCTTTTAACGTAGCCTTAGAAACATTTGCACTAGAAGAATTATTTGAAGTTTTACTTAATAAGTTTTTTGAGGTGCTAGCTAATGCTGTTAATGGGTTTATGTTTATACCAGCTAATGCGAGGCCTCTATTTCCCATAATAAGACCAAGGACAATAATAAGAACTCCGCTAAATTTAAGAATTTTTTTAGTGTAACCTTTGCTAAGTAGTCCTGACACTGCACCAAAAGTAAGCATTAAAGGCACTGTTCCAATTGAAAACATAAACATGGATAAAGCACCTTTAAAAGCACTACCTGTACCAAGGGCAAAAAGTTGCATCGTTTGAAGAGGTCCGCAAGGCATTAGACCATTTAATAGTCCAACTATAAAAGGGGAGCCAGACTTATTTTTAATTTTGCAAGCTGAAATAGGTAATTTAAAACTGAACTTTCTTAAGGCACTAAAACCAGCCATGTTAAAGCCCATGATAATCATAAATATTCCAGCAAATATTTGAAGAGCTGACTTTGCAGTAAGTGAAAGTGAAAAAACAGAACCTAGGGCACCAATTATTCCACCTAATATAGTATAGGATACAACTCTTCCTAAATTATATAAAATAGATGGTATTAGGGCTTCAAACTTATTGTTACTTTCTTTTGATAAGCTTTGAGTAAGCATTATTCCCCCACACATGCCTATACAGTGTAAAGAGGTAAGAACTCCAACTATAAAAAGAACTGCATAGGAAGCATTAGTGAGCCTTGCTTCCATATCGAAGCCGCTAGTTTTCATTCCAAGAAGCACAATTGCAGCTACTATTATAAGGATACCCATAATTTTATAGTCATTAGAATTTTCAGTACTGTAACCAGCATTGTTTATAGCAGATTTAATATCATCCAGAGTACACAATTCGGAATTGAACTCAATTTCTGCGTACTGTTTGCTATAACTAACTGCTATGTCTAAAATTCCTGGCAAGTTTTTAATAGCTTTTTCAACTCGATTTTCACAAGAGGTGCAGGTCATATCATATACTTTTAGTCTTATTTTTTTAATCTTCATAAATTTCCTCCTATCTTAGAACTTAAATGAACATTAACTTATTAAATCATATGTAGAGTATATGATATAGTTATGTGGATTTTATGAAGATTTAGGTGGAAAAAGATTATTTTATTAATATAAATAAAATATCCTAAGATAATACTTATCTTAGGATACTTTAGATTAACTAGATTTTAAATTTCTTTACTAAAACAAGAAGCTTATCTGATAAGGATGCTTGTACCTGAATTGATTTTGAAATCTCTTCCATGGCAATTGTAGTTTCTTCAATGCTACTTAATATTTCTTCAGTGCTAGCAGAGGATTCTTCAGCAGTAGCAGATACGTTTTGAATAGCTTGACTTACCTCCCCAATAGTATTTAACATAGTTGATGAAGAGGATGCAATATTTTCAGATATATTATTTACAAATTGGGCATCTTTTTCATATTGTACTCCGGTATTTATTAATAGATCATAATCAGATTTTACATTAGTGGATAAGTAATTTAACATATCTAGAGCATTTTCTGAAAGCTGTTTGAAAGCTTCTTCTATTTCAGTAATAACACTTTGTATTTCAGATACTGCACCAGAAGACTCTTCAGCTAATTTCCTAACTTCATCAGCTACCACGGCAAAGCCTTTCCCTTGTTCACCTGCCCTAGCAGCCTCTATTGCAGCATTTAGAGCTAAAAGATTTGTTTGCTCAGCTATAGATGCTATTGTTTCAGACATAACTCTTACTTCACTAACTACTTTTCCTGTTTCAATTGCTTTTTCTATATTAGCTTGTTTTTCCTCATGTATTGCTGCAGAAGTTTTACTTGAGTTTGAACCTTGCTCTTTAATTTGAGCAGCCCTAGTTTTTATTTCATTTGAAGAAATAGCACTGTTGCTTGACATATTAGAAAGCTCATTTGAAGAAGTGGAAATTTCTTCTGTAGAGGCAGTTATTTCTGCTATAGTTGAGGAAAGATCCTCAGAAGCCTTGGAAATTTGTTTTGTAGATTCATTTATCAATTCCATTTTAGAGGTAACTTCTTCAACAGTAGCAGATACTTCTTCGCTAGTAGAACTTAATTCTCCAGTACTAGAGAGTATTTCTGAAATTAGGTTCTTAATATTATCAGTAGACTTATTAAGGGCCGATGCCAATAAGCCTATTTCATCCTTAGATTGGAGATCAAATTTTTGAGTAAAATCTCCTTCACCAAGCTTTTCAGCGTATACTAAGGCCTTATTAATTTGTCTTTTTAATAGTGTTGATATAGCAATACCCAATATGAGGGAAATGATAACACTTGCTAATAGTGTAATTGTAATAAGATTTTTTGTAGCTGTATATATATTATTGTTATTTACATTTGTTTGAGCTGAAAGCTCTTCATGGCTTGTAATTATAGTGCTTATTGAATTAGTGAGCTTAGCTCTTGCATCAGCTACTTTGTTACTAAGAACTAATGCTTCTTCAAATTTTCCCTGCTTTGATAAGGCAAGTATATTATCAGTTTGCTTACGGAATTCAGCTAAATTTGTTTTTACTTCAGCAAAAGGATCTGTTTGATCACCTGAACCCATATCTTTTGATTCAAGGGATTTTAAAATTTCATCATTTGTAGTTCTTAGTGCTTTAATCTTATTTTCTGTTTCAGATATATTACTGATATTTTTGCTATTAATTAATTGAAGTACATCCAGTCTTATTTGCAAAGTATTAATATTTACCTTTTCAAGTCCAACTAAATTAGATAAACCCATGGTATAAAGTGCATTAGAATTCATGTTAATTTTTGACATTCCATAAATTCCATAACCACCTACACAAGCAATGAAAATAGAACTAATGATAAATGCAGATATAAGCTTTTTAGATATTTTTAGATTAAGAAACCACTTCATTGGATAAGACCTCCTTTAATTTTGATAATATTAAATAATGTTATAGAATTTCCAAAAATCGTACTTACTTTATATATTACTAAAATTATACTATAAAAAAATTGAATATTAAAGTCGAAAAAATCTTTATATTTTTAAGCTGATTTTAAGGAAAAATATTTATAAATGAGAAAAGAAATGGTAGAAGTAATGAAACATTTTAAAAATTATCTTAGTTATATGTGTTTAATATGGCTATTAAAAGGCATGGTATGTCAAGATAGTTTCTTGGCAAGCCATGCCTTAAATATTTCATAATTCCTTAATAAAAATTATATATATTTATGATTTAGAAGCAGAAATAGCTTCATTTGCATCTCTAGTCATTCTTTCAATATCAGCAACCAGTAGATCAATGTTTGCTGCTTTAACATTTTCTTCAACCTGTGGAAGCTTTCTTGCACCACATAATACGTTAATATTATTACTTTGTAATATTGTCCACTTAATTACAAGGTTTCCTAGGGTACAGTTGTATTTTTCAGTCAAATCAATCCATTTTGAAAGCATTTCAATTGCAAGCTTTCTATTTTCAGGAAGCCACCATTTCTTATTTTCTCTTACTTCACCGGGCTTTATTTCATAATCAGCTTTAATTTTTCCAGTTAAAAGGCCCTGTTCAATAGGAGAATAGGTTTGGAGAGTTATGTTGTTATTTTCGCAGAATGGTAATAATTCTTTTTCAATCTTTCTATCAAGAATACTATATTTTTCTTGTATAACATCTAGCTGGCCGTATTTTGTATATTCCTTTAAATTGTTAAGTGAAACATTAGATGCACCAATGGCACGGATTTTACCTTCCTTTTTCATTTTCATTAACTCATTCATTGTATCTTCAATAGGAACAAAACTTGATTCAACAGCTTGCCAGTGGGTATAGTAAACATCTATATAATCAGTATCCAAACGTTTAAGGCTGTATTCTAAATCTCTTCTAATGCCCTCAGGAGATAAGTCACGATAAACCTCATGACCATCCCTTGAAAAGTGCTTAGAACCCTTTTCATTATACCATTGTAAGCCACATTTGGTGGAAAGGATTGCTTTATCTCTTTTGCCCTTTAATGCTTTACCTACAATCTCTTCGCTATGACCAAATCCATATACAGGTGCTGTATCAATCCAGTTAACACCATATTCTAAGGATTTATGTATTGCTTTAATAGATATTTCATCATCATTTTCTCCCCACCAGGATCCACCACCAATTGCCCATGAACCCATTGATAATACAGAGGCATCCAATTGAGAACTTCCAATCTTTCGTGTTTTCATTTGAATTCAATCCTTCCATGATTAAGTACTTTAGAATATTGTATATCTCCATATTATTATACAGTTTATTTTTGTTATATACAAATTATATAAGCTTAAGTTTAGTTTGCTAATTATTTTAGAAGAAAATAATAATTTTTATATAAAAAGCAAAACATAAACTATCATTACAAATATTTTGAGAATTTAAATATAAATTTGGAGGTTCAAAATGGAGAATTCAAAATCACATAATTTAGAGGTTTTTTCTAGCATTCATGAGCCATATTGGTTAACTTCTATTAATAGAACTGAGTATCCAAAGTTAAATAAAAATATAGATGTTGATGTGGCTATAATTGGGGGAGGGCTAGTAGGTATAACTTCCGCATATTTATTAAAAAATAAAGGGCTAAAGGTGGCTGTTTTAGAGGCAGATAGAATTGCTAATGGCACTACAGGCCATACAACAGCTAAATTAACTTCACAGCACAATTTAATTTACAGCAAACTAATATCTAAATTCGGTGAAGAAAAGGCTAAGCAATATGCAGAAGCAAATGAAGCATCTATTCATTTTATTGAAAAGCTAGCAAAGGAAAAGAATATTGATTGTGATTTCTGCTGGCGTCCTGCCCATGTATATACTCAATCTGATGAATATATAAAAAAAATTGAAGATGAAGTTAAGGCTGCTTCTAAGGTAGGCTTGAAAGCTTCCTTTCAAAAAAATATTGGATTACCTTTTGATGTAAAGGCAGCAATTAAATTTGATGATCAGGCACAGTTTCATCCATTAAAATATTTAGTTTCAATAATTAAAGGAATACCAGGAGATGGAAGTAGTATTTTTGAATTTACTAAGGTGGTAGATGTTGAAGAGGGAGATACATGTACCTTGATTACAAGAGATGGAAACAAAGTAAAAGCATCAAAAGTCATTATTGCTTCACATTTTCCTTGTTATGATGGGTTAGGGTTATATTTTGCTAGGATATATATTGAAAAGTCCTATGTATTAGGAGTAAAAATCAAGGAGAATTTTCCAAAAGGTACTTTTATTAATGCGGAAGATCCTAGCAGATCTCTTCGTTCTCAAAAATATGGGGATGGTGAAATTATTCTAGTAGGTGGAGAAAGACATCAAACAGGATCTCATAGAGATACCAATGTACATTATGCAAATTTAGCTAAGTTTGCAAAAGAAACATTTGAGCTGCAAGGGATATTATACAGATGGTCTACACAAGATTGTATGACGGTAGATGGACTTCCTTATGCTGGGCATCTTACTTCTAAAACTCCAAATATATTTGTAGCAACAGGATTTGCAAAATGGGGCATGACCAATGGCATAGCATCAGCGAGAATATTGGCTGATTTGATTACTAAGGGGGAAAGTCCATGGGAATCTGTATACAGCCCATCTAGGTTTGATGTAATTGCTTCTGGAGCTAAATTAGTATCAGTGAACCTTCAGGTAGCGGAAACCCTTATATCAGGTAAAATTACTCCTGCGCCTACAGATGAAGATATTAAAAATGGTGAAGCTAAGATAATTGATATTGATGGTAATAAAATTGGAGCATATCGTGATGAGCAGGGTAAGCTTCATATGGTTGATAGAACTTGTACTCATTTAGGCTGTGAACTAGTGTGGAATGATGCAGAAAAAACTTGGGATTGTCCTTGCCATGGTTCTAGATTTAGTTATGATGGAGAGAATATTGAAGGACCTGCCTTTAATCCTTTGAAGCATCAAGGTGAGGGAAAGAACATTAAAGATCCAAATATTTTTTAGTCTTAATTAATTTATTGATAATTGCACTAGTAATTTTTATAACTAGTGCAATCGGGTATTATTATCAATACTCAAAAGGAAGTTTACGATATTTTCAGCAATGTATGGATTGCTGAAAGTCTTTTGAGCGGTTTTAATTTTATTTAATTTCTCACCATTATTTGAGATTAAGTTATTTATAATACTTTTAATGTCATTTACATCAGTGCACACTACTCCAAGATTATTTTTTTCAGCAAATTCTGGATTCTCCTTTTCTTGACCTGGTAGAGCTCCAGTAATAATTAAAGGAACATTGCATGCGATGGCCTCCATCATAACATTTGGGCTTCCACGAGTAAATGCAATATCCGAAGCTTGCATTAGATCCTGTATATTTTTTGTAAAGCCATAGATTTCCACCCTGTCCCCATATTTTTCTACTAATGTTGCTTGAAGCTTTTTTTTAAGTGCTGTATTTCTACCTGCAACAATTTTTACTGTACTATTAAAATTATCAAGAAGAATTTCAGCAATTTTATGCATATTTCCAACTCCTTCACCACCACTCATTATAAGACAATTCAAAGGCTTATATGTATCATAATTATTATACATATCACTTGTAATAGGCTTATAAAATCTTGAACGTACCGGAAAGCCCAAAATTTCCACATTCTTATCTGGAACACCAAAACCAATACATTTATCCTTAGCTTCCTGTGTTGGACTTATAATGAAGCTATCTCGAGGATCAGCCCATAATGGGGATATGCTCACTAAATCAGCAATAAGTGTAACCACAGGTATCTTAATATGATATTTTTCAAGTATATTTAAAATTGAGCCATTGAAATTAGGATGTATAGTCAAAATTAAATCAGGTTGTATATTGTTCAATAGCTCTAAAAAGTTATTCTTTATTTTTAATTCAATAATTTCATTAATTAACGATGGCTTTGCAACAGATATATCCCATATTAGCTCCCATAAATTTTCTGACCTTCTAGTTATAGGGCCGTAGGCTTTACCTACCTTTAATAGTATGTTTCCGCCTAAGGAAAATCCGTCAACTATATGAATTTTAACATTTTTATTTTCTTTAAACTTTTCCAATAAGGATTCTGAGATACTTTTATGCCCATGACCTGTAAAATCTGATGAAATGATAAGTATATTATTGATCATAGTATAATTCCTTTCGATAATTAAATTCTAATTATAGGATGTATGTTTTAAATAAATCTATGCATTTTTGTGTAAAGCATATAATTACAGTTATATAAATGGTTAAAATATATTGTAACTAACTTATAGAGGGAGCTAAAATAACTTATGAATATAGCTAAAGTAAAAATAGGATATACAATATTTGTTTTCGTTGCTTTGGCAGCATTTGATAACATAATAATTGGTCTATTTCCACCACTTTTTTCTTCAATAGCAAAGGATATAAATGTGCCTATTTCTTCATTAGGAATTGTTTCAGCTGCCAATATTCTAGTTACCGCTTTATCAGCCATTTATTGGGGATATCTTGCTGGAAAATTCAATAGAAAGAGACTTATTATTATAGGTACTATCTTTTGGTCCATATCAGTATTCTTAACAGCTCATTGTAACAGCTATATTCAGTTACTTATCTTTCAAATTTTTACCGGCATTGGACTTGGATGTATATCATCAATAGGATTTAGTGTTTTAACTGATTATATTCCTCATAAATTTCGTGGAATGCTATTAAGTCTTTGGGGCATGTCACAAGGTTTTGGTGGAATAGCAGGTGCGTTAATGGCATCACTTCTTGCTACTTCTACTAGTTGGAGAAAACCCTTTGAAATTGTCAGCTTTATAGGATTATTATTAACTATTTTATATTTTTTTATAAAGGAACCTACATTAGGAGAATCAGAGCCAGAATTGCAGGAGCTAATTAATGGAGGTTATAAATATAATTACAGCATACGATTGGAAAATATATATAATATTATTTCTAGAAAGAGCAATATTTTATTGTTTTTACAGGCATTTTTTATGAATATTACAACGGGAACTTTAATATGGCTTCCTACAATGTATATTTCAAAAATTCAGCATGAAGGGTATAGTTTAAAAATTGCGATTATTGTCTCAGGGTATCTTTTTGCTATTTTTCAGATAGGGGGACTTACATCTGCAATTTTTGGTTATTTGGGAGATTTAGTTCAAAAGAAAACTTATAAAGGAAGGGCTCGACTTACATCTTTTTTTGTTTTTACAATGATGCCTCTTTATATAGTGATGTTCATGATTCCTATGAATAAACTATCACTTCTTAGCAGTAATAATGCAGCTTTAGTGTTTTTAGAGTTGTTAATGCAAATTTTTACAAATCCTTGGATATTTGCAATATTCATTTTATCTTTTCTTGCAAGTGCAGCACAATCAGCAAATACACCTAATTGGCTTGCTTTAATAACCGATGTAAACCTTCCAGAATATAGAGGTGCTGCTTTTAGCATAGCTAATCTTGCCAATGGGTTAGGAAGAACTATTGGTAATGCAGGAGTTAGCATAGTAATTTCTTATATATCTGCAAAGATAGGAGAACCTCAAAACTATATAATTACATTATCAATATTTCAATTGTTCCTAATTCCTTCTGCTTTGTTATATATAAAGATGGCAAAAAACAATGAGGAGGATATAAATGAGGTTAAAAACATCTTAAATGAAAGGGCTAAAAGTTTACGTTAATATTAATCAGAAAGCTATATGGATAAATTCTAAAATTATAGAAATAATGCTTTCCACACATACCCCTACGTAGTATACTGTTATTGTTTAGGTAGAACATGAAATTTCAGTTGTAAGATAAAAAATAACTTATAATCTCATAGGTAACTAATAAAAGAGGAGGAATAAAGTGCATAAGTTTAATATTAAAAATATTGAAAAACTAGACAATCCACAAAGAAGAAGAACTATGCCGCCGGAAGAGACCTTAGCAAAGTTCAATATTAAAGATGATGGTACACTATTAGATGTAGGTTGCGGTATAGGGTATTTTACTATACCAGCAGCAAAATTTCTTCAAAATAATAAGGTTATTGGAATAGACATAGTAAGGGAAATTTTAGAGGTAGCAGAAGACAGAGCAAAAGAAATAAATAATATTGAATTTAGAAAGAGTGAAGAGTATTCTTTTCCTTTAGAAAACAATTCAATAAAATATGTATTTATTTGCAATGTTATTCATGAGGTAGAAAATAAAAAAAGATATTTCAATGAAATAAAAAGAGTATTAAAAGAAAATGGATACCTTCTAATAATTGATTGGGATAAAAAAGAAATGCCAATGGGTCCTCCAATTAATGAGAGAATATCTAAAGATGAAATGATGGAATTATGCACTAGTATAGGGTTAAAAACTATTAAAGATATAAATGTGTCTCCTAATAATTATGGGTTAGTACTACAAAAGGCATAAATGCTATTATATAATAGTTTTGAAATAAAAGAAAATAGAAAAAATGTAATATTTTTAATTTTAAATAATAATATATGGTATATCTATTTTTTAGGAGGCAAAGATGCCAGGAGATATTTCAAAACATACAAAGTATATTGTAAATGAACCTTATCCAGAGCCTAGGGTAAAAATGCCTAATGTACATTATGCTAATATTCTTTTGAAGGATTATGCTGGAGGCACAAGTGAGCTAACTGCAATCAATCTGTATATTTATCAACACATGGTAAGCGAAGGAGAACATAAAGATTATGCAGAACTAATAGGTGGAGTGTCTATGGCAGAAATGAAACATCTAGAACTTTTAGGAGAAACTATTAAATTACTTGGAGTTAAGCCTATTTATATGGATAATGCTTGCCCTCCAGGACGAATTTGGACCTCTTGTTTTGTTAATTTTACTACTTATTTAAGACATATGCTTATTGAAGATATTAAATCTGAACAGAAGGCTATAGATAATTATAAATATCATATCACTTTAATAGATGATATTTATATAAAGAAACTGCTTGAAAGAATAATTCTTGATGAAGAGCTTCATCTTAAGTTATTTAAAGAATTATATAAGAAATACTTTAGTAGATAATGATATATGTAAAACATCCTAAGGTTTCAGCTGAAACCTTAGGATGTTTTTATTTATCTTTTTATAAAGCCTGTTGAAGAGACTCTTGATATTAAAGTGTTGTTTTCATCAAATACATTAACATTATATTCACAGAGACTTTTGCTTGCAGATATTTCTTTAGCTTCAGCAGTTAATATTTTACCCTTTGGTGATTTGAAATAGGATATATTTGCATTTACACTTACCGTAGCAAAGCCTTTTGAGTTTGAAGCAGCTGCAAAGGCGTAATCTGCTAGGGTAAATATTGCGCCGCCTTGGACTGAGCTTAATCCATTTAAATGATTCTCTGTTATTTCCATTTGCACTAAAGCATATCCAGGTTCAACTTTAACAAGTTTAATTCCAATAAATTTAGCAAATCGATCATTTTCTACAAATTTAAGCATTTCAGTATGCATTAGTAAATCCTTCTTTCTATTAAATAGTTTGTTCGTCAAAAAAACTCGCTTTTCAGCGAGCTTTTTATTTATATAAGGAATAGTGATAGTATAAATATAGTTAATATAGTTGCAAGACCTTGTAGAAGTGTTGCTACTGTCTGAGTCTTGTAAGCTGTTTTAACATCCATGCCTCCAAATTGAGAAACTACCCAGAAGAAACTATCATTAGCATGAGAAACTGTCATTGCGCCTGCTCCAATTGCAGCAACTACTAATACCTTTGCTATTTCTGTAGTAAATCCAAAGGCAGGAAGAAGTGGCAGCATTAAAGCTGAAGTTGTAACAAGAGAAACAGTTGAGGAACCTTGAGCAGTTTTTAAAGCTGCTGCTATTATAAATGGTACGAAGATACCTAGATTTAAACTTTGTAAGCTTTGACCTAAATAATCTCCAACCTTTATTTCTTTTATTACAGCACCTAAAGCTCCACCTGCTGCAGTTACTACTAATATTGTAGCTGCATCCTTTAGAGATATTCCTACCCAACCACTTAAAGTTTCTTCATTTAACTTTGGAACTAGAAGGAAGGCAAAGAATACGCCTATTATAAGTGCATTTACTGGAGTTCCAACAAATACACATAACTTTTGAGCAAAGCCAGTACCAAATGGATTTCCAGGGAACTTTGCAATAGATCCTAGTGCCATTAGAAGAATTGGTACTACTATTGGACTAAAGGCTTTCCAACCTGAAGGTAATGTTCCATATTTCTTTATTTCTTCCTCGTATGATACTCCGGTTTCTGCTGCCTCAGCTATAGGAGCAAATTTTGAAGCATACTTAGTTGCAAAGATATTTCCAACTAAAGCTCCAGGAATTGCTACAAGCATTCCAATTATAATAACTAGAAGCAAATTATCTAGCTTGAGGTTAGCTGCTGCTGCTATAGGACCTGGAGTTGGAGGAACTAATGTATGAGTAGCATAAAGTCCTGTAGAAAGTGCTACAGAAAGTGCAACTAAAGAAGTCTTAGTTTTTTTGGCAATTGTTTTGTTTAGTGATGATAAAATTATAAAGCCTGAATCGCAAAACACAGGAATTGATACAATATATCCTATGATACTCATTGCTAAAGTAGGTCTTTTTTCGCCTACTAGCTTGATAATAACCTCTGCCATTTTAATAGCAGCTCCTGATTTTTCAAGAATTGTTCCTATAATGCATCCTGCAAGTATTACTATACCTATACTCGTCAAGGTACCTCCAAATCCACCTGTTATAACAGTGGAAATTTTATCTGCAGGAACACCTGCTGCAAAAGCAAGACCATATGCAGCCAGTATTAATGATAAGAACGGATGAAGCTTAAGCTTTGATGTAGCAAGTACAATAAATATGATCGCTAAAATTAATACTACTACTAACATTGGACCTTGAAGCATATAATAATCCCCCTTTAATTAAATGATTTATATAAAATACTTCAAGAGTATCTTATAACTAAGATTTATAATAAATTTATTAGTCTTACTATATTTTCAGATGTCCTTTCTACATTTTCCTTGCCTCGTGACAGTGCTTCCTCTATAGATGCTGCGCCTTTCATAATCCCGAAAATAGAGTCTATTCCCTTTTCATATAAAACTTCAATATCAGCGCCAACTCTGCCTGCTAAAGCAATTACTGGCTTATTATATTTCTTTGCAATTTGGGCAACACCTAAAGGAGTTTTCCCATACTGTGTTTGAAAATCAATACTTCCCTCACCAGTCCAGACCATGTCACAATCCTTAATTTTTTCTTCTAGAGCCGCATATTCAATTACCATTTCAATACCTTTCTTTAAGGTACCATTTAAGAATAGCATTAAGCCTGCCCCGAGCCCCCCAGCTGCTCCAGCACCAGGTATATTAAGCACGTTTTTATTAAATTGTTTTTCAATTATATGTGCATAATGGGCTAAATTATTATCTAATATTTTAATCATTTCTGGAGTTGCTCCCTTTTGGGGTCCAAAAACATTAGAGGCACCTTTTTCTCCACAAAGTGGATTTGATACATCGCAGGCTACTTCTACTATAATATTCTCTAGTCGTTTATCAAAATTACTTAAATCTATATAATCAAGTTTATCTAATTCTCCACCTCCAAAGTGGAGTTCATTCTCAGCTTTGTCAAGAAACTTTCCGCCAAGGGCTTGAATAGCACCAATCCCTCCATCATTAGTTGCACTGCCTCCAATACCTATTAATAGCTTCTTTACTCCACGATCAAGACAAGCCTTAATTAGTTGTCCTGTTCCATAGGTGGTTGTCTTAAGCGGATTCCTTTGTTCAGGTGATATTAGCTGTATTCCACTGGCACTTGCCATTTCAAGTATTCCTGTTTCATTATCTCCAAGGATGCCATACATGGCATCAACTTCGCTGCCAAGGGGTCCAACAACCTTTAGAGAATATATCTTTCCATTGGTAGCATCTATAAGTGACTGCATTGTACCTTCGCCGCCGTCAGCCATTGGGACATGGATACAGGATATTTTATTATTTGCTTTCTTGATGCCTTTCTCCATTGCTTGGCACACTTCTTTTGCTGTCATGCTTTCTTTAAATGAATCTGGTGCTAAAACAAATTTCATAGCCTCTTCCTCCTCCAAAACTATTTTTAATGTATATATAGAAACAGCTGAATACGATTACTAACAGTATTATATAACAGCTTTAAAATCATTTTCATCGGACAAATGTTTAAAATTAATTAAAGATTATTGTGCAATTGCATAATTAGCTTAATTTATATAAAATACAAGCTGTAAAAATCTCTAGTAGGTCCACTAAGTTTCTTGGATTTTTGCCTGTGATATCTTTGATTTTATTAAGTCTATAATTTAAGCTATTTCTATGAATATGCAATTCCTTTGCAACAGTATTTGTTTCTCCACTATGCATAATATAAACTATTAGGGTTTCAATTAAATCTAGACTTTTTCCTTCATCTTTAAGCTTATTTATCAAAGAATAAAAGACTTCTTTTTCTGTGATATTTGTTATAGAATCAATAAAAGCTAAATCTTCGTAATTGCATATATGTCTGTCTATTCCAAGGTTTTCTACAATTTCAATTGCCCTTAGGGCTTGCTGAACAGATTTTGATAGTATATTTTGATCACTGCCAACACCTATTTTAGATAGATTTTCTAAATTGTAGTAAATATTTAAAATTCTTTTCTGAAGATTTATATTCGCCTTCATAATTATTAGTACCTTATTAAGATTTATTCTTAGAATATACTCTTCTTCGTGCAAAAACTTACTAAGCTTATCTTTTATATCTTTTTCACTACTGTTTATAATTACTGCAATTCTCTTTAACTTTAAATCAATATGGAGTACCTCTGACATGTGTACAAAATTTGCATCAGAGTTTTCATTGTAGGTCCATTGGTATAAGAATTCTTCTTTTATTCGCTCTCTTACTCTCTTCTCATTAAAAACATATTCCTGATTTATAAGAAGCTCTGCAGTAACTTTAACAATAGAGGCAAAGGCTTCGACGATTATAGGATCGCCGCTTATACCTATAACTCCCATGATATTATTATTTAAGTATATAGGTATATTAACCCCAGGTTTTGCTCCACCGGAAATTTCATGAACAGCAATAAGTCTATCTTCACTAATGGCTTTAACAGCACCTTGATGAAGTTGTCCGATTCTCTTTTTATCTCCACTGCCAATTATTATACCTTCGTTGTTCATAATGTTTACATTATAAGGTATTACGTCCATCATTTTATCAACTATATTTTGGGCAAGTTGGTTTGTTAAAATAATCATATTAGCAGCTCCTCGTATACTATTATTTTATGTTATAATTTACTATATAATAACATAAAATACTTAGATTAATGGGTTATAAATTTTATATAGTCTATAAAGCTTAAGTTATTAAAATTAACAACTTGAGCTTATTTTGTGAGAATTTTGAGAGATAGATACTCTAAAATGTAACTACAATTATAAAGTTTATATAGAAGTATGAGAGGATGAGTATATTGCTTAGAAAGAAAATTAAGATTATTGGTTTAGTTGCCATTTGCTCCGTAATGTATAGTACTACCAATAAAGACAATATAGCTATGGCAGCTGGAGGAGGAAGCGTCACAGTTATTGATAAGACCGCCGAAACAAGTGAAATCGCTTGGCCAACCACGTTTTATCCATATAATAAGATTGATGGAACTTCAATTTTAGACCCTTATGAAAAGTATAATCAAGGAACTGATATTGTAAGTGATATTAACAATGTGAACGGTGTTGCAGGAAATCTTCCATCAGTTTATGTAGCTTCAAATGAAACAACCCTTTTTATTAGACTTAGACTTGATAGTGATCCAAGAGATACTAGTGCAGGTGGTTTCCGTTCATCTGCGTGGTTATTGGATATAGCAGCTGAAGAGTTAGTACAAGAAAACCCCAATTACGGAAAATATGTTCATAGAGTATCTATTGGTATTGATGGAAAAGACCCCGCACAAGATTATGTATATATTACTGATGCTCAAGGTTCTTATGTTTATAAATTATTTCAAACAACAGGAGATAAAGGAAGCCAAGCTATAAAAGGTACAAGAATAGTACCGGCTGAAGGAAATTCTGGCTTTGCAGAAGGTATAGTAGGTTCAGGTCCTTGTTTTTTAGATTTCCAGGTTCCAATCAATCTTGTAACACAACTTGAGGAAAATGAATTAAAAATAGTATCTCCTATTATGGGAAGTACAGGAGTTAAATTATATTTTGGCACAAGCCAAGCAGCAAATCTTGCTGTAATAAATAAGGATTATATGTCAGGGAATGCTGTAAGTTTTGATGGATTATCAACAATAAAGTTAGATAGTATATCTGAAACTGTAGCAACAATTAGCATAGATGGAGGTAGCAGCAGAACTGTTAATTTATTTACGCCAACCATTACGGGAATTACAAATGCGGAGAATGGAAGCAGTATTATTGTTACAGTTGATGGAAAGACATATACAACAACTGCTAATAATGGAGTATGGAGCGTAAATGTTACTAATCCACTTCTAAACGGGACATATACTGTAACCGCTCAAGTAACAAATGCTTTAGGAAACTCAGCGTCTTCAGCACAATCTTTAACGATAGCAAACACAGTCCCAACAGCTACAGAAGTAAGTATAAGTGGAGTAGCACAAGTAGGCTCAACGCTTACAGGAAGCTACACTTATGGTGACACGGAGGACGATGAAGAAGCAGGAACAAGCTTTAAATGGTATCGCTCAGATGATGCAGATGGAACAAACAAGACAGAAATAGTAGGAGCAACAAGTAACACATACACCCTAGTATCAGAAGATGAAGGAAAATATATAAGCTTTGAAATAACGCCTAAGGCAGCAACAGGAGTTACAACAGGAACAGCAGTAGAAAGCACAAGAACCGGAGCCGTAGCGGCAGCGCCAGTAATAAACGCAGCACCAACAGCCACAGCAGTAAGTATAAGTGGAACAGCGCAAGTAGGCTCAACGCTTATAGGAAGCTACACTTATGGTGACACGGAGGACGATGAAGAAGCAGGAACAAGCTTTAAGTGGTATCGCTCAGATGATGCAGATGGAACAAACAAGGCAGAAATAGTAGGAGCAACAAGTATAAGCTATACGTTAGTAACAGAAGATAAAGGAAAGTATATAAGCTTTGAAGTAACACCAAAGGCAGCAACAGGAGTTACAACAGGAACAGCAGTAGAGAGTACAAGAACAGGAGCCGTAGCGGCAGCGCCAGTAATAAACGCAGCACCAACAGCCACAGGAGTAAGTATAAGTGGAACAGCACAAGTAGGCTCAACGCTTACAGGAAGTTACACTTATGGTGACACGGAGGACGATGAAGAAGCAGGAACAAGCTTTAAATGGTATCGCTCAGATGATGCAGATGGAACAAACAAGACAGAAATAGTAGGAGCAACAAGTAACACATACACCCTAGTATCAGAAGATGAAGGAAAATATATAAGCTTTGAAATAACGCCTAAGGCAGCAACAGGAGTTACAACAGGAACAGCAGTAGAAAGCACAAGAACCGGAGCCGTAGCGGCAGCGCCAGTAATAAACGCAGCACCAACAGCCACAGCAGTAAGTATAAGTGGAACAGCGCAAGTAGGCTCAACGCTTATAGGAAGCTACACTTATGGTGACACGGAGGACGATGAAGAAGCAGGAACAAGCTTTAAGTGGTATCGCTCAGATGATGCAGATGGAACAAACAAGGCAGAAATAGTAGGAGCAACAAGTATAAGCTATACGTTAGTAACAGAAGATAAAGGAAAGTATATAAGCTTTGAAGTAACACCAAAGGCAGCAACAGGAGTTACAACAGGAACAGCAGTAGAGAGTACAAGAACAGGAGCCGTAGCGGCAGCGCCAGTAATAAACGCAGCACCAACAGCCACAGGAGTAAGTATAAGTGGAACAGCACAAGTAGGCTCAACGCTTACAGGAAGTTACACTTATGGTGACACGGAGGACGATGAAGAAGCAGGAACAAGCTTTAAATGGTATCGCTCAGATGATGCAGATGGAACAAACAAGACAGAAATAGTAGGAGCAACAAGTACCACATATGCCCTAGTATCAGAAGACAAAGGAAAATATATAAGCTTTGAAGTAACACCAAAGGCAGCAACAGGAATTACAACAGGAACAGCAGTAGAGAGTACAAGAACAGGAGCTGTAGCGGCGGCACCAGTGGTGAATATGCCTCCGATAGTAGAAAACTACAATGTAGAAACAGATTATAATAAGCAAGTATCAGGTACCGTTGTTGGAAATGATCCAAATAAGGATACACTAACTTACTCAGTATCAGAAGCAAATAAACCTGTACATGGAACAACAACAATAAATGGTAGCACAGGAGCTTGGGTATATACACCTTCAAATGGCTATAGTGGAAGTGACAGCTTTAAAGTAACAGTAAGCGATGGAAAAGGTGGAACTGCAACCTCAACAATAAATATAACAGTGAATCCACAGTCAACCATTAAAGTAATTGGTACAATTACAAACGAGAAAACTGGACAAATAATACCAAACTGTAATGTAACTCTAAAGGATTTAAGTGGTAAACTAATAAAACAAACCACAACTAATGATAGTGGAAACTATAGTTTTGATAATGTTATTCTTGGAAAATATATAATAGTTGTTGAAAATCCAAAGTATACAACAAAAAGCACAGAGCTTAATGCACAAGTTGAAAATGCTCAGAATTCAACAGTTAAACAGGATATTCAGTTAGTAGATTATAAAATTGAATTGACTGCAAATCCAAGTACAATAGTAGGAGATGGAAAATCAAAAACTAGTTTAACAGCAATAGTATTAGATAAAAATGGAGTGCCGGTTGAAGGTGTAACAGTACACTTTAGTTCTGATGTTGTACTTGATAGTAATTTCAGCAGTACTACTGCTATTACAGACAAAATGGGAAAAGCCACAGTAGAGCTTAGATCAGATGATGTAAGTGGAATAGATTCTAAAGTAATTTATGTTAGAGCAGAAGTAGATGATAAAGTTAGAGATCTTAAGGCGTTATCTCAGATTTTAATAACTTTTGAACCAGCCAGTATACAAGGTATGGTAACAGATAATATTGGGAATCCAATTTCAGGTGCCAAAGTAGTGGTATCCAAGGATTTCAATATGGATGGAATTGTAGATTTTTATGGGAAAGCAGTTACAGGAGCAGATGGTTATTATAAAATAGCTATTCCTAAGGGAAATACAAGTTATGATGTAGCAATTACAAAGCCTGTACAAATTGGAAATAGCGTAGTAGAAAAAACTTTTGAACAGACAGCTACTATAGGAAATGTAACTGGTACTGGAGATGAAGTTTTTAATACAGATAAAACTGCAACTGGCTTGATTTTAGAGAAAGGATCAGATGGAACTATAGATGTTCTTAATAATTATTCAAAATATAATATGGACGTATATTCTGCTGATAATCTAGGAAACATTGTTTCTCAAAATATAGTGGATGGTGCAAATGCCAGTATTGTAAGCAATGGAGATAATAAAGGAGTTTTTAAAGTAGATGGACTTCAAAAGGGGCAAAGCTATGCACTTGCAGTAACTTATGAAATGATTAATCCTGTTACAAATGCTACTGAAAAAATAATTGTAGGAAAATTGCATGTGATTGTAAATAATGATGGACAGATAAACATTGGAGATGCTCTTATAGATCCATATGGAATAGTTAATGATGCATCCACTGGTAAACCATTGAGCGGTGCTACCACAGTTTTATATTATTCAAATACACCTGGTAATATTGCAGCTGGTAAAACACCAAATACACAAGTTAATCTGCCTACAATACTTGGATTTGCACCAAACGATAATGTAAATCCTCAAAGCACAAATACAGCTGGAGAATATGCTTACATGGTTTATCCAAACACAGATTATTATATAGTAGTATCAAAACCAGGGTATAATTCTTATACAACAGGTAATATACATGTTGGTTTGGTAATTGTTCATAATGATCCTATTAATTTAGTTCCTATTAGCGGTTCAGTACCAAGTCCAAGTATACCAACTAATAATACTCAAGATAATAATGTACCTACTACTAGAGATTACAGTGTAGAAATGGTAAGAGATACATCATCATCAGGTAAGATTGAAGCAGAAGATAAGGATAAAGACAAATTAATATTTACACTATTTACTTCTCCAAGTCATGGTTCAATTTGGCTTAAAGATGACGGAACTTGGATATACGTTCCTAATAATGGTTATGTTGGAGCTGATGCCTTTATAGTTAGAATTGAAGATGGAAAAGGTGGATCAAGTATATCTTTAGTAAATATTTTAATAAAAGATACTCCTTTAGTAGTGCCTAATTATAATGCAGATACAAAACTTAATGAAGAAGTAAGTGGAAAAATTGAAGTTGAAGAGAAGTCAAATGATGAATTAAATTATACTCTAGAAAATAATCCTACTCATGGAAACGTAATTGTAAACCAAGATGGTACTTGGAATTACAAACCAAACACAGACTATATTGGAACAGACAGCTTCAGTGTTAAAATAGTAAATAATAGTAGTGAAGCAGCATATACAACTATAAATATTAATATAAAAGAAATTCAGAAAATAACTATAGTTGAAAATAATGTGGATCCACAAAATAAGAGCACTGAAAAATCACTTAATAAGCTTCCTAAAACAGGAGGAACATTAGACTTTACAATATTAAACACATTAGGTGGAGCATTAGCCGGCATTGGATATATTTTAACAGGAAGAAGAAAAAAGAAATAAAAAGGAAATATTAAGGTTAGCTTTGCTAGCCTTAATATTTTATACTTAAAGTCTATTAGATAAGAGGTAATTTATGAAAAGAGTTATTGGAATTATTATGATATTAGCAGGAATTTGTTTAATAATAACTATTAATTATACAAAATATAAAGTGGATAAGAATCAAAAAGAAATGATAAATGCTTTTGAAAATATCATTAAAGATGAAGCTGATAATGAGAAATCATTGAACGAAACTGGAATAAAGGCATCTGAAAATAAAGATGCAATGAACACAAAAGATACTATAGGGGTAATAGCTATTCCAAAAATAAACCTAAAAGTTGCTATTGCTGAAGGAGTAGATAATGAAACATTAAAATATGCAGTTGGACATTTTAAAGGGACTCCGTTACCAGATAATAAAGGTAATTTTTGTATAGCTGGTCATAGAAGTTATGCATATGGAGAGTTTTTTAATAGATTAGATGAACTACAAATTGATGATGAAATTACTGTTGAAACAAAAGTTAGGCAATATAAATATAGAGTATACGAAAAAAAGGTAGTAGAGCCTTCTGAAATTTCTGTTTTAGATAATACAAAGGACCCTATTATTACATTAGTGACTTGCACACCTGTAAGAATAGCAACACACAGATTAATAATTAAAGGAAAGCTAGAGGAATAGCTGTCTGAAAGAATACCCGTAAAAACGCCTAAAAAAACGCACACGTGGAATCTTTCCACAGAATACTTGAAGATGAATGTTTAAAAATTAATGAGTTTCAAAATTATGCAGAAACATATAAAACAGTAAACGAGTTCATGGAATTTTATAACAATAGAAGGATGCATTCTATTGTTATTTTAATTGGCACAAATTATCTTGAGCAACATAATATATACTACGAATATTGAATACACTAACTATAGATAAATAGAGAGGTATGAAATATTCTAAGGAACTCGAGCTAAGTGGACGTATTATTTTACCAACAGATTCACAGTATGACCGTGCTAATACGTATTTGTTGTGAAACAAAGTAAGCATTTGCTAAGATAGGGACACTTTAGCGATAGTTTGAAGAAGTATGTAGCTGGTAGACTTATTCGGGTAGCTTTCAGCCAAGCTAGTATTATGCCATTATAGTCCTGAGCAAACCACTGACTAAGCCGATAGTTATGGTTCTGACCGGCATAACTACTAGAGATTGTAAGTCGTCGATGCTCTGGCTGTATGCACCAGAGGAGGGCACGACGCATTCTGAAGCTAGACGAGGCGATTCAAGATATATGAGAAGTCAAGCTTGTATTGAGACATTGAAGGGTTAAGTAGTACCTACATGAAATTTTTGATATGTTTGACTATGTAGAAAAAACCCTTCTTGTTCTAAATTTTTAATGATAAGGGTGAGATAATTGAGTGAAAAAAAATACCAAGAAGTGAAAGCAACAACTATGGGAGGACTTACTGATGTCCCTGGTATCTTAGTTGGAAACGCTGAAGACAAA
>Ga0074193_1000896_pt1 | contig 43352 bp, 32 predicted proteins | sample EPASupsiteHSE605_FD_64523 | JGI IMG/M metagenome (GOLD analysis project Ga0074193, IMG submission 64523) | Bioremediated contaminated groundwater from EPA Superfund site, New Mexico - Sample HSE6-05 | ecosystem: Environmental > Aquatic > Deep subsurface > Groundwater > Contaminated ...
CATAAAAGGGGCTTGCATTTCGCAGGAGCATATGGTATTATACTCAAGCGCTCCGCGAATAAGCGCCTTTAGCTCAGCTGGATAGAGCGTCTGGCTACGGACCAGAAGGTCGGGGGTTCGAATCCCTTAAGGCGTACCAAAGCAAAAGGTCCCCGCATCCATTCGGATGCGGGGACCTTTTGTGACCCGGGGCGGTCGGCAAGCCTCGCAATCGGCAAAAAAACGGCTTCCGTTTTTCCGGTAATAAGCATAAATGGATAATGTTACAGTTATGTGACAACAAGTTGCAACATATTGACCCCGAAAAGAAGTTGTGTTAACATAACGACTGTAAACGGAAGAGTCTCTCTATATATTTTTCCCTCTATTTACGGTACTTCCGTTTGATGGTTGGCTTTGGATATCCGAATCATCAAGCGTTGTACATAATCGGGCCCCTTAAAGGGGTACTATTAAAGGAGGAGTTTCATAGTATGAAATCTCTGAACAGAACTCTCAGTCTCGTACTTGTTCTTGCTATGTGCCTCGGTCTGATGGGCGTTGCTTCCGCAGCGGCCTATACCGACACCGCAACCATCAAGAACACAGCAGCAGTCGAGACACTGTCCGCCCTTGGCGTCATCGGCGGCAGAACAAACGGATCATTTGACCCCACCGGTATCGTAACCCGTGCCGAGATGTGCAAAATGATCGTCGTTGCTCTTAACGGCGGCGTAGCACCCGTTCTCAGCGCAAGCGCAACCCCCACCTACACCGACATCAAGGGCACATGGGCTCAGGCATACATTGAGTATGCAACCAAGCTCGGAATCGTTGCCGGCAACGGTGACGGAACCTTTGCTCCCGATGCGACCGTCACCGGCTCGCAGGCTGCAAAGATGATGCTCGTAGCTCTCGGCTATGATGCCACCGCTGAAGGCTTCACCGGCACCGGCTGGGAAATCGCCGTCGGCGTACGCGCAAGCCAGAAGAGCCTTTACAGCGGACTTTCCCTTGACCCGTCCGCAGGCCTCACCCGTGACAACGCAGCTCAGGTCATCTATAACGGCATCAACGCTGTTATGGTTACCTATGACTACAAGCTCGTCACCGGTTCCAACGGCCAGCTCACCACTGTTGCTGTTGTCAAGGATTCCACCGCAGCATCCAACACCATCGCAGCCGACAAGTTCGGTCTCACAGCTAAGTATGGTATTATAACAAAGGTTACCTACAGCTCCGTCACGAAGCTTTATACCTATAAGGTAGATGCTTCTGTTGTAAATGCCACTGCTTCCTTTACTACTGGTACAACTTTCACCTCCGCTACTGACTATTCCGCTCTCTTCGAGCAGAACGTCAAGGTCCTTTACACAACGACCACTTCCGGAATGTCCGTGTATGGCGTATATGCTGTTAGCAATACGGTTACCTCGAGCGGCGTATTCGGCACTATCGCAACCGCTTATCTTACCGCTTATGCAGGCGGCACCGCATCTTCCTTCACCTACAGCAACACCACCTATAGTTTCACTGGCACTATTGCTCTTACTCCTATTTATGCTTTCAATAAAGGCAGCACAGAAGCCGCTGCTGACATTAAAGCTACTGTTGCCGGTGCTCCCACCACCTACCTCGGTCTTGCCTACAGCTTCATCGATAATACCGGAGACGGCAAGGCTGACGCAGTAGTCCTCTATCCTTACTCCGTTGCGAAGGTTACATATGTCGGTTCCACGACTGCGACCCTCACTCCGGGCGGTTCCATTACTCTTGCTGATGTCGCTACTTACACCGGCATGGCAAAGGGAGACTATGTCAAGAAGACAGATGGAGCTAATAAGTCTTCCAGCGTAGACACCTATGAGAAGATCACAACCTTCGACGGCACCGTTTCCAAGGTTGACGGCACCGGCGCAGGCAAGAAGGTCTACATCGGCTCCACATGGTTTGTTGATGTTTACAATCTTATGTCAGTCGGCTCCACCTACACCAAGATTGCTCAGGTCAACACCTTCATCTATGACGCGACCGTTTCCTCCACTGTCACTTCAGCTTCTCAGTATGCTGTTCTGATTGCAGAAGGCACCGACAGCTTCTCAGCGGCTATTGCACAGATTATGCTCTCCGACGGCACCATCAAGACCGTCACTGAGTCTGCTGCACTGACCGGCGCCCCGAAGCTTGTCAACTACACAATCAGCTCCACCACCGGCGCATACACCTTCACCAACGCTGCTGTCGGCTCCTATGACGCAGTAGTTGCCGACGGCTCTGACACAGGTACCACTGTAGACTACGCATACAGCTCAACCGCAGGCGCAGGCTACATCGAAGGTAACGCAATTGATGACAGCGCTGTCATCTTTATCAAATCCGGTTCAGCTTACAAAATTATGACCGGCGCTCAGTTCAAGCTTCTCGGCACTACGTCGGTCACTTCTATCGAAAACGCCTATGTAACCACCAATACCTCGACAGGCTTCAGCACTGTCAAGCTCGCTTATGCAGTTGTCTCCTCCACCGCTCTCGGCTCCTCCAACTACGGCTATGTAACCGCCAACGTGACGGGCCTCGCCGCTGACGGATACACGTCTGTTTCCGAGATTTCTTTCTGGAACGGCACCGAGAACAAGACCCTCAAGACCACGGCTGTTAACTCCACCATCGTAAAGGGCATGGTCATCACCTACACCCTGAACGCTGACGGAACCTTCATCCCCGTTCCCGCTGCAGGCCTTGTAAAGTCCGCTGTTACCGCTTATGACGGCACCAGCCTCATCTTTGAGGATGTTGCAGCGAACTCTTCGTCCGTAAGCAGCACAAAGACCACCGTTATGTACATCGACTCCGCTAACTATGCCGGTGTTGCAGGCGGCGCAATCGCTCTTGCAGACTATATTAGTAGCGCCTATGTCGACAACGCTTACTACATCGATGGCACAAGCTCCGGCTATGCACTTGTTGTTGTTGACGTCAAGAACGCAGTGGCAAGCATCTCCGCAGTAACAGTCACTGCTGCTGCTGCCGATACTGCTGCTGAGCTTACCGCTCTGTTCACAACTACCAACACAGTCACCGTTTCCGACGCTGGCACGCTTGCTGACGTAACGGTACCGACCGGTAAGGTTCTCAACCTTGCTGCTAATACAACAATCACCACTCTCACAGCTAATGCCGGCACAATCAATGTTGCCGCTGCAAAGACCCTGACGGTTACTAACTCTGCAAGTGCTCTCGCACTCAAGAAAGTTGTCGGTCTTGCCGCTACTTCCAAGCTGACGCTGAGTGCTGCATCCAGCGCAAACTATGCTACAGGCGCAACTCTGACCATCTTCAAGGGCAGTGATGCAACTGAGTACAGCGCTTCCGCTGCTCTGAAGGCTGAAACCTTCACCTTCGACGGAACCAACACATGGGTCGGCACCACCGCACACGCATAATCTCTAACTGAGACTATCGCAAAAACCTAATCAATAGCACAGCGCCCCGTGGCTTCGGCCACGGGGCGTTTTTATTATTCGCTTTTTATTCCCCGGTTCCGGTGCCCTGCGCTCCGCTCTCCTCGGGCGGAGTGAACCAGTCGTCGGCGACCTCGCACGAGCGCTCCTCCTGTGTGCCGTCCATGCGGCAGATAAGCATGGTTATAATCATCATTTCACCCCGTAAATATCAAATTTACAGCCCGCTAAAAGGTAGACAGGGTCTGTCAGCCCCGTTCCCGCTCCGTAAGCGCAGCTGAAATCAAGCGTCGTAAGCTGACTGAGCGGCAGAGCCGTGCTGCTCGACGTATTGGTTCTCAGAACTCCGCCGTAGGCAATGTTCATGTCGTTGAAGCTCCTGTTGTCCTGAAACAGTGCGCAGCCGCCGTCGGTGAATATTCTGATTGTGTGCCTGCAGGGCTGCCCGTCTCCGCAGTTCATGTCGTTTCCCGTAAAGAAATAGCTTGCCTCAACTTTGCTGGCAAGACTGTTTGTGCCAAGCATACGCGTGTAATAATCGCTGCTGCCGGATTTGCCGTTGCCGCGCACCATGCTGTAAACATAGTTCGATGCCGCCGCACCGTGCTTCAGGCTGTATTCGACAGCGACCTCGCGGTAGGCGCTCCAGTCAATTCCGCGCATATCAAGACTTATCACAAGACAGCTTGCGGTCGTTTCGATATGACCGAGCTTGACAAGCGCGCGGGAATTCACGGCGGCGTCGATTTTGACGTTGTCGGAGTTCATATCCTCCATAAGAAAAGGGTCTGACAGCACCCATTGGTTAAGCCCAAGCCCTGGGGTCTTGTTTGTACTGGACATTAGTTATCCTCCTTTTTCGGTCCGGACCGCGGGCGGTCCTCAACCCTATGCCCGTAAGCGCGCAAATTTGCACGCCCGCGTACACAGGGCATAAAAAAAGCATGGCGCGAACCTTAAATGGTTCGCGCCATGTTTTTTTTATTCGAAGGCTACGCGATATATGAGATGATAATACCGTCGTAAATAACATATGTTCCGGCGGGCGCTTCGCCCATGGCGCTGTTGAAGCCCTCGATACGGCTTCCTAAATACGCGAAGGACTTATCGAAAACGGCGGCGCTGCCGCTGACAAAACTAACTTTGCCGAAGGACGCGGAAAAGTCGGCAAGGTTTGAAACCGGCTCTTTCAGCACAACAGTTTCCGAGCTGTCCTCGATGTAGTACACCGCCTGCTCCGCGCCGCTTTTGCCGTTTGTGTAAACAGAAACACGGTGACCGAGAAGATCTTCGCCCGTTTCCGTATTGACTGCGGTTTCGCCGAGCTTTGTTCCGCTTATGCCGTTTGCGCTGTTGCCCGTTATTACACCGGATATGACCGACTTTTCGGACAGACCGAAGTTTACCAGCGCAATCGTATTATCCGCCGCCGGAGTCCCGTCCGCGGGGAGATAAGCGCCGTTTTTGTATTCGACCAGTTCGACGTTCATTATTGCATTGTAAATGTACAGGGCCGCCTGTTCCCTTGTGGTATAGCCGGATATACTGTAGGTGTTCGACTTGAAAATGCCCTTTGCAAAGGCGTCCTTCACGACGGTCAAATCCCATGAGCTGCCCGTATATTCGCCGTTTTTCCCGTAACCTGCGGCGCAGAGCAGCATCTTTGCCATTTCGTAGGTAGTCACTTTTCCGGTCGGGTCAAAGCTCCCGTCGCCGCGACCTGACACTATTTTGTTGTCTGCGCACCATTCAATCATCGAAACCGACCATCTTTCCGGTGCAACGTCTGAAAAGCTGCTCGCCGTATAGCTCAGCTTTGAGGCGACCTTCGGTCCGAGAAGAGCATAGGTGATCATCTTTACAGCTTCTTCACGGGTAACGTTGTCAACAGGGCGGAAGCTGTTGTTGGAATAGCCCCCGATTACTCCGACGCCGCTCATCACTCCCACCGCGGTTTTGTACTGTATGTATTCATCGTCAATGAAGCTCGTGGCGTATGCCGGTGTACAGAGACTAACCGCAAGAGCGGCGGCAGCAACAAGTCCGATTAACCTTTTCTTAATATTCATTGTAATCTGCTCCAATTTAATAGTAACCTTAGATATGTTACATTTTATGTGAACCAATCGATAAAAACAAGCATATATAAAAAAAGTAACAGAAATGAAACAATGTACACGGAGTATTTGCAAATAGGTAAATTATGCCATGATTTTAAGTTAAAATGAGCCGGAAAAGTTTACCTTTTCCGGCTCGGGTTTCTATTGCGGCAGACGCCGCGCGTCCGCCCAGCCTCAAAGCGGCGCCTGCGAGGGGAGCGCAGGTCCGCAGCGGGTATCAGTAAGCGACTATTACGCGGACCCTTCCGCCGTCGCTCGGGGATTTATCATAGTAGCCGTACAGCGTGTAGCTCCCCCCGCTCACCGCCGAGACGCTGGACAGATAATATCCGCCGTCCTGCAGGATATATACGGAAACGTCTTCGGCAAGCGTGTAGTTTTCTTCATCGCTTACAGCGTATGAAGAGTTGAGCGAGCTGAGTCTGATGCTGACCAGACTTCGCATTTTCAAAATGCTGCTTCCCGATAATTCAATCAGAACCGGTCCGTCCGATATTGCCAGCTCGCCGCTGTAGGTAGTTGTTTTTCCGCCTACTATGTATTTATATACGGTTGAGCTTCCGGTAACCGTCGAGGTCAGGATGCCGTAGCTGTACGTGTCGCCTGTTACGTCGTTCAGAATAAGGCATTTAAGCTTCCCGCTGCTGTCCAGAGAGTAGTACTTGATGTCGGAGGAATCCAGAATCATCCCCGCAAGCCTTGACGGGTACACTACCGTATAGGAGCCTTTTTCAGTCGTATCCAGAATTTGTATATCGTCCGAAAATGCGTATGACCCGAGAGCTGTCGCGGAAGAATTGACGATACCGGCAAGGCCTGAGGATGCCACCTTGTCCACAGTCGTTTTTCCGTCGGTAAACGTTACGCATACGACGTTGCCTGCGCTGAGATATGAATAGCTGCATTCATAATCGTAGGTGTTTCCGTCCGTACAGGCCACTGTGACCGTGTAGGCTGAGATGGTGTTGCCGGAGCTGTCCGTGTATGTATTTGTACCGGTTGATACGACAACACCATAGTTTGTCGTATAGGCCTTGGAGGGCGATATTGCACCGACCACGTCACCGTTCATGCCGAGAATCAGCGTAACGGTGTCGCCGATGCCGAAGGAGCCGGTATTTGAAAGGTCGTAGGCGGCGGTCGAGGCCGAGATGGTATAGCTCTTTCCGGCAACGGTCACCGAGGTCGGAGCGGAGGTGCTCGGGGACGCCGCCGTGTATACGCCCGTCACCTTGTTGCTGTAAACCCAGACTGTGTGCATGCTGGTGTTGTAGTAGTAGACATCGTAGGTTGAAACAGCGGACAGCGTTGAAACGGAGCCGTTTTTATACACGGTCGCCGTGCTTGCCGTAAAGGGCAGGGAGGAGCTCCAGGAGGAATCCTCGACGATGAGGGGACCCTTCATGCTTGCAAGGACGAGTGAGGAGTATTCAATCTCGCCCGAGCTGTTGACAGTATAGCCAAGCGTGGTCGCATAGTATTTGTCGCTCTTGTTTTTGGTGCTCATAAGGTTATAGAACAGATTCATGCAGTCCTGTCTTGTAAGGGACTGTCCCTGCGTCTTGGTGATGTTCTCGTTAAGTCCGAGCGCAGAGTATGTCGCAAGCTGCGCTTCGGGGAAAGAGCCGGAAAAATCGGAGGACGAATACCCAAGCATCTTGAGGACTGCGGAAACTGCCTCCTCTAGCTTGACGTTGTTGTCAGGCTTGTATGTACCGTCCGTATAACCGGAGAGCCAGCCCGCTTTAACGGCGGTCTGAACGTAGGAAGCCGCCCAATGCGTATATTTAACGTCCTTGAACGGGGAGGATTTTGCAGTTGTGCTTATTGTATCTTTATATGTAGAGGCGGCAATCATCATCTTTGCAAACTGAGCTCTCGTGACATAGCCCGTGAGGTTCAGATTGCCTGTTTCATCGCCGTTTATAATACCCAGTGCCTGCACAATCTGCTGCACGGAAGTAGCTCCCGTCGTCGCCGCCTGCGCAGAAGGCGCGGCAAGACCGAACACAAGACATAAGGCGATCAGAAAGGATGCCAGTTTTTTCATATATAGTCCTCCGTGGATAAATATAATATGCACTGGCCTCTTCTCATAATGCCAGATAGGCAAATACTATCCGCCTAACCTTAATAATACCTTAAATTACCTTAAAACGATGGAACGGGTACGGTAAAAAATCGCAGCATTTTTGTCACATTGAAGTGATACTGCAAAACCGCTCCCGACTGCGTATTTGCTGCTGTATGAAGGGCGGTTTGTCATAAAAGGGAGGTTTCTTGCTGACAGATAACCCCCCGGGGAGCTTGTGAGTTTTTTTGTTTTCCCCTATAATTCAATGTGTTGCGAAAAAAGTCGAATTACAGCCGGCTATTTGGGCGACAATTCACTTGCGCTGGGAGCTGAACAAATGAAGAAACGCCTGAGCTATAAATATGTCATGGCAATACTTGTTGCCGCTTCACTTTTAAGCATATGCCTTGCTGTCGGGATCGGTCCTGTAAGCGTTTCTCCCGCAACCACGCTGAATGTCATTTTTGACCAGTTTACCGGAGCCAACGGGCTTACGAGCGGAACTTATACGCAGCTGGAATACAACATAGTCTGGACGCTTCGCCTGCCGCGCGTTCTTCTGGGCTTTGTCGTCGGCGCGGCTCTTGCCGTATGCGGCGTGACGATGCAGGCCCTCATACGCAATAAGCTGGCGGATCCCTTTGTGCTGGGTGTGTCGTCGGGCGCTTCCGCCGCCGCGACCCTGTCAATGATCACGGGCTCTTTTTCGTTCATGGGAGTATACGCGCTGACCTTCAACGCATTCCTCGGCGCGGCAATCTCCATAATAGTCGTATATTTCCTTTCACGCGTCCGCGGGAGAATCAACATAACCCAGCTTCTTCTTGCGGGCGTCGCCATCTCAATGATAATGGACGCTTTCACAAAAGCTATGGCGCTCAGCGCGAAAAACGCCCTTGCCGTACATAATCTGGATTTCTGGATGACTGGCTCCCTGGCCGGCGCTAAGTGGGGCTATCTCGGCCTTCCGCTTGTCATTATGCTTTTGTGCCTTACATTTCTGCTGATACGGTATCGGACGCTCAATGTCCTGCTGCTTGGGGACGACGCTGCGGTAACTCTTGGCGTGAACGTTCCGGGGATACAGAAGGCGCTCGTTCTTGTGGCCTCTCTGCTCGCCGGCGTGACAATATCGGTCAGCGGCTCCATAGGCTTTGTCGGGCTTATGGTGCCGCATATCTGCCGCATCCTCGTCGGCAGCGACCACAAAAAGGTGCTGCCCTTGTGCGTACTGCTGGGCGGGATACTTGTCGTCTGGACGGACGTCATAGCGCGGATAGTTCTCGCGCCCGAGGAGCTGCCTGTAGGTATCCTGACCGCCATCATCGGAGGACCGTGCTTCATTGCTCTTCTGAGGAGTAAATCGGGGAGGCAGTTTCAATGATGAAAAAGCTAAGTATAAGCGGAATTTCTTACGCGTATTTTGAAGACGACGTCATCTCAGAGATAGAGATGTCCGTCGGGCAGGGAGAATTTGTCGGCATCATCGGCGGCAACGGAAGCGGAAAATCGACGATACTTAAGTGCATATACGGGGCGCTGCGTCCGAAAGGCGGAGAGATTTTACTTGACGGAAAAAACCTTTCCAAACAAAGCGTCAAAGAAATTGCAAAACAAGTTGCCGTTGTCGGGCAGGAAAACGAGCTCACCTTTGACTTTTCCGTTAAAGAAATGGTTGCAATGGGCAGGCACCCTCATAAAAAGCTCTTCGAGCCCGACACGCCTGAAGACAAAGCAATAATTGCGGAAGCCCTGGAAACGGTTGCTTTGACCGAGCTTCAGGATAGAAATTTCCGCAATCTCTCGGGCGGCGAAAAGCAGAGGACGCTCATCGCGAGAGCGATTGCGCAGCAGGCCGATTTTCTGATACTCGACGAGCCGACAAACCATCTGGACATCTGCTTTCAGCTTCAGGTTTTTGAGACAGTCAGAAAGCTTGGAGTTACCGTTCTGTCCGCAATGCATGACCTGAACCTTGCAGCGCTTTTTTGTGACAGGATATACATTCTCAAGGATAAAGGCGTTTACATATCTGGTACACCGACAGAGCTTTTAACGTCCGAGCTTATTTACGATGTTTTCGGTGTGAGAGCCGATGTTCAGATACATGCGGAAACCGGCAGACCTTCGGTAACGTACATTCCGAAAACAATCTGATTACGAAAGGAACTCAAAGAAAATGAAAAAAACTGTCTCCTTGCTTCTGAGCGCCGTCCTTCTCTTTGCGCTTCTCGCCGGATGCGGCAGCGGCCAGTCAGCCGCGACGCAGTCGGCGGCACAGTCTGTCGAGCCGAGCGCCGCAGCCGAAACAGCCTACACGCCCGTAACAGTCGAAAACTATGGTCGCAAAATAACGGTCAATGCAATGCCCCAGAAGGTCGTTACTGCCGGTCCCAACTGCAGCGAGCTTTTCTGTGAGCTCGGACTTGTCGACAAGGTCGTCGGCAATTCCTGCGACAACCACAGCCGCGGTCCGCTTCCGGAGCTTGAAGCGGATTACGCAAAGATACCCGAGCTTACATACGGCTATCCGACTCTGGAAGCTGTAGTCGGCAGCGGATGCGATTTCCTGTTCGCAATAGACTGGGTGTTTGAAGGCGACTTTACGATTGAAGCGCTCGAACAGTACGGCATCACCGTTTATGTATGCGACGCGACCGACTATAACGGTGTCTGGCAGGAAATCGAGGATCTTGGCAAGATTTTCGGCGTTGAGGACAAGGCGTCGGAGTTTATCGCCAGCGAGAAGTCGAGAATTGACGCCGTTACAGCCGCAGTTGCAAACGAGGATACCCTTAAGGTGTTTATTTATGATTCCGATACCGGCAGCGGCGTCTATACTGCAGGCGGACCGAACATCGAAACCAAATTTATCGAATCCGCGGGCGGCGTCAACATCTTCAAGGATCTGGACAAGGCCTGGGTCGGAGTCTCCTACGAGGAAATTCTTGCGGCCGAGCCTGACGCCATAATTATCCACGATTACGAAGAGGCAAGCTATGAGGACAACGTGGCGAAGCTGAAGGCCGACCCGATACTGTCACAGCTCAAGTGCGTCCAGGATGAGCGCTTTATCAAGCTTTCTCTTGAGTCCGCGCTTCCCGGTTCCCGCACGGCGTACAGCGTGGAAACTATTGCGAAGGGGCTTTTCCCGGATAAATTCGAATAACTCCGTGTCCCTCAACTCTCTTACTGCAGCAAAAAAAGCCGCCTGTTCCCCTATCGGGGGGGCAGGCGGTTGCTTATTGTTTAAATACCACAGCGAAGAAAGGCACTTTTCGGCATGATTTTGGTAATTTGTTGACTGTTCCGGCATTTTGGAGTATGTTATTGTTCGGTTACAGCATATCATTTTTCATGGTTTTAGGGAATTTGGCTGATGCATTTAATTTTGAATTAAGGGGATTGGCATGAATTATCTTTCTGAATACAAGTCAAAGCTCCGCACGGCGGAGGAAGCGGTCAAGATCGTAAAAAGCGGGGACTGGGTAGACTACGTCACAGCTCTGGGCATGCCAGTTCTGCTGGACGCTGCTCTCGCCGGGCGAAGGGACGAGCTCAAGGATGTAAAAATCCGCGGGAACCTGCTGTTCGGTCCGATTGAATGCGTGGAATGTGACCAGACGCAGGAGCACTTCACCTACCACAGCTGGCACTGCTCCTCCTACGAGCGTAAGCTCGCGGACCGCGGGCTGTGCTTTTACATTCCGATGATTTTCCGCAATGTTGTGCCTTATTACCGCCATTTTCTGGACGTCAATGTCGCGATGATGAGCGTTACTCCCATGGACAGGCACGGTTTTTTCAATCTTTCGACCTCCACGGGCGTAGCAAAGGGCATACTCGACAAGGCTGACGTCGTCATTCTCGAAATTAACGACAAACTGCCCCGTGTACACGGCTTCGACGAGGTCATACACATTTCCGAGGTAGATATGATAGTTGAGGGCGTGCATGGTCCGCTGCCCGAGCTGAAATTGCCCGAGCCTTCGCCTGAGGATATAACAATTGCGGAGCACATCGTTCCGTTTATTAAAAACGGCTCGGCGCTTCAGCTCGGCATCGGAGGTATGCCCAACGCCGTGGGCAGGATGATAGCCGACAGCGGCATAAAGGACCTCGGGATGCATACCGAGCTGTGCTGCGACGCCTATCTGCACCTTTATGAATCGGGCGTGCTCACAAACCGCAAATCCAGCCTCCAGCGTGACAAGGGCGTTTTTGGCATCGCGCTTGGAAGTCAGCCGCTTTACGACTGGATCAACGACAACCCCAGCCTGCACGCCTGCCCGCTCGAATACGTCAATTCTTCCGAAATCATCGGGAATATCGATGACATGGTTTCCATTAACAGCTGCATCTCCGTTGACCTTTACGGTCAGGTCTGCGCAGAGAGCGACGGTACGCGCCACATCAGCGGCACGGGAGGACAGCTTGATTTTCTCACGGGAGCCGCGATGAGCAAGGGCGGCAAGGCGTTCATTTGTATGAAATCCACCTATACGAACCACGAGGGAGTGCGTAAATCGCGTATTGTACCCACCTTCAACGGCGACATAGTAACCTCCCCGCGCAGCCAGTCCTACTACGTCGTAACAGAATACGGCGCCGTGAACCTTGTCGGCAGATCGACCTGGGAGCGTGCGGAAATGCTTATTTCCATCGCCCACCCCGACTATCGCGAGGAGCTTATCGCCGCCGCCGAAAAACAGCATATCTGGCGAAGATCAAATAAATAACGGTTTTGCCGTGCCTTATTATTACAGAAAGCCCCCGGAACCCCGGGGGCTTTCTGTGTGTTTCTGAAAAGACCTCACATATATTTTCGCTCGACCACATTATAAATACCGCGGGTAGTCAGCCGCAGAACCGGAATGACAGGCAGGCTCATAAAGCTGAGGGTCATAAACGGGTCTATCTGCGTTGAAACGCCGAGTTCAAAAGCCCGTGCTTTCGCGTGCTCAAGAGCGCGATTAACATTTACCAGAGTGTCGTCGCTCATGATGCCGGCGACCGGAAGCGCAAGCTCCCCCAAAACCTCTCCGTCTCTCACGACGACTATACCGCCGTTACGATCAACGACTGTGTTAACGGCTGCTGCGAGCTCTGCGTCGCTTGTGCCGACAGCGATAACGTTGTGAGAGTCGTGAGAGATGCTGGTCGCCACGGCTCCCTGCTTCAGCCCGTATCCGCGGATATAGCCGAGACCGATGTGATGCGTATTTTTGTGCCGCTCGATAATCGCTATTTTCAGGATGTCCTTTTCAACATCGGGCTTTTCCGCAAGGCCGCAATCGGTTGTGATAATTTCTCCCGGAACAATACCGATTACTCCGAGCGGGATTTGCGCCTCAAAATCCTTTTCTTTAAGAGGCGATACCCTGAAGGAATTATGAGCGCGCTTCAATAGACGCTGCTCGATTGCCGGAGCGGAAAATTCGCGCATTTCGCCGTCATACATGAGCTTCCCCCGCTTATACACCTTCTCGATTTTGAAGCTCTCGAAGTTGTCGATTACGGTGAAGTCGGCCAAATACCCGGGAGCTATGGCGCCACGGTCATTAAGCTGAAAATATTGCGCCGCGTTAAAGCTCGCCGCCATTACGGCGCGAATCGGAGAAGCGCCCAGAGATATGGCCTTCTTAATAATATAGTTGATATGTCCTTTTTCAAGAAGGTCGCTGGGGTGCTTATCGTCTGTGCAGAGCATGCAGCGATCGGCGTATCCGCCCGACAGCAGAGGCGACAGCGCTTCAAGGTTGTGTGCGGCGGTGCCTTCGCGTATCATTATATATTGGCCCCTTTGCAGCTTTTCAACTGCCTCCCCTAAATCGGAGCATTCATGGTCGGAGCCGACGCCCGAGGCAATGTAAGCGTTAAGCTCATTGCCGCCAAGACCGGGCGCGTGCCCGTCGACCTTTTTCCGATGTATCTGAGCCGCCGTAATTTTCTTCAGTACGCCTTCTTCGCCTTCTGTGACGCCGTTATAGTTCATCATTTCAGCCAGCCCAAGAACTCTTGGATTTCCGTAAAAGGGCTCTATTGCTTTGTAATTAAGATTTGCGCCTGATTCGTCGAGCGCAGTTGCCGGTACGCAGGAGGGCAGCATGAACAGTACGTCCACAGGCAGGTTCTCGGTAGCCTGCAGCATGTACTCAAGTCCGTCCGTCCCCAGTACGTTTGTGATCTCATGCGGATCGGTAATAACGGTCACAGTGCCGTTTGGCATGACGGCTTTGACAAACTCACTCGGAGAAACCAGTGAGCTTTCCAAATGGATGTGGGCGTCAATAAAACCCGGACATACGATTTTTCCGCCCATGTCGATTTCTTCACGGCCTGCGTATTTGCCAAGACCCGCTATGACGCCGTCGGTTACGGCAATGTCGCAGGTGCAGAGCTCGTTTGAAAACACGTTGACATAGCTGGCGTTTTTCAGCACAAGCTCCGCGGGCTCCCGCCCTGCCGCGGCTGACAGGAGCCTGCGCTTTTTTTCCAATTCAAACTCAAGCTTCATAGTCTCTAAGTCCGTCATTATATGGCTCCTTTCCCTTCTTTAGCCTTTTTACGCCTCATCGGTTTTATTCTTTCAGTACCTCCCGGATAATAAAAAAACCACCTCAAATAGCCGCAATAAATCTTCAAAAATGTAAAATGAAGACTTATAATCAACTATTTACGGTAGTTGGTAGAAACGCTCAACCAAATTATGAGCTTATATAAATCATATGCAAATATTAACTTGTTAATATGCTATTATAAATTATTATCCGCAAATTGCAAGCCTTGATATTGCCGAATTAACATGCGCTGCTTTGGCAATTTTAGACAAGTTGCCCAAGGTCAGGAGGGAGGCGAAAGTGACCGCCGCCCTCCTTATAAGGAGCATCTGCTTCTGACTGAGCTGATGCTCACAGGCTGTATTTGCCTCTGTACAGATAGGAGCCTGTGCGTTCCGCAGTAATGCGGTGTCCGCCGACGACCCTTGTCCCCCGGAGATATACGTCGTCGACCAGCCCTAGGGTCTTAAAGCCCTCGTAGGGAGCATAGTCCATGTTGTAGGCCTGCGTTTTCGCGCTGATTACACCTTCCGCGTTAGGGTCGAACACGACTATGTCGGCGTCCGCGCCGGGTACGATGCAGCCCTTGCGAGGGTATGCCCCATAGAGCTTTGCGGGATTTTCGGAGAGCAGGCGGCACATCTGACCGAGCGTTATCCTGCCTGCCGCAACTCCATAGGTATAGAGCAAAACCGCTCTGTCCTCAACACCCGGCATTCCGCAGGGCACCTTTGTGAAGTCCTTTTCGCCCATGAGCTTCTGCTTCAGACTGAAGCTGCAGTGGTCGGTTGAAAGCGTCTGTATCTCGCCTGAGGCGAGCGCTCCCCACAGGCAGTCCCTGTCCGCTTCTTTTCTGACGGGCGGCGCTATGACATATTTGAAGCACTCCGGTTCGGGAAGCTCATAAAGGGACTCGTCCAGCAGCAGATACTGCGTGCAGGTTTCAAGATAAACCTTCTGTCCTCGCTCCCGTGCCTTTATTACTTCCCCGTAGCCCTCCTTTGAACTCAGGTGGACGATTATAACAGGGGAATCTGCAATTTCAGCTATTCGGAGCAGACGGCTGACAGCCTCCGCCTCCACCTCCGCGGGTCTGGTTTTCGGGTGGCTGGAAACTCCGAAATGACCGAGCGCCTTTTCCTCCTTGACGAGCGCCGAAATAACACCGCTGTTTTCGCAGTGTACGCCCGCTATGCCCCCGACTCCTTTGAGCCGCTTCAGAACCTCGTATATTTCCTCATCGCTGACCTTCATGTCGTCATAGGTCATATAGAGCTTAAAGGAGCTGACGCCGAGATCGATCATATCCCCGATTTCTTTGGAGGTATTCTCGTTCCAGTCCGAAATGGCCATATGGAAGCCATAGTCGCAGGAGCTTTTGCCCTCGGCCTTCGTCAGCCAGTGCCTGTAGGCAGAGCTCAGGCTCTCGCCGCGGTACTGTGTAGCAAAATCAATTACCGTGGTTGTTCCGCCGAGCAGGGCCGCTTTGCTCCCCGTGACGAAATCATCCGCCGTGACCGTACCCGCGGCTTCAAGATCGAAATGTGTGTGGGCGTCTATAAAGCCGGGAAAAAGGAGCTTTCCCGCAACGTCGAAAATCTGCGCGTCCGCGTCCGTCAGCCCGACGCCTGTTTTGACGATTTTGTCGTCCTCAATCAGTACGTCGCAGAGTGCGGCGCCCTCAGCAGAGACGACGGAGCCTTCCTTTAGAAGCGTTTTCATTGAAACATCTCCCGAAATTTATTTATTATCAAACGGGCGCAGCAGATAGGAATAATCCCGCACGACCGCAGAGATAAGTTTGCTTATATCCTCCGGCACAGCCGTCCGCGTCTCGCCGACGGCATAATCAAGAACAGAGCCGTCAAGCCGGACTTTGCAGGCGCCCAATGCCGCATTTATTAAGACGAAGCCGCTGTTTTTGCTGCTTTCAAAGTCCGAAAGATTTGCGAAGAGCGTGAACTTGTCGAGATACGGCGCGCTCTCGTAGGGACAGAAGCTGCGGCAGTTGCCGCATTCGTTGCACATGTAGTCCACATGGATTATCTGGTGCATCTTCATGCCGGGTACGGCTATGGACACATTGGCGCGGTTCGGGCAGACTTCGACGCAGTTTTCGCAGATATTGATGCAGCCGAGGCAGCGGGAGGAGTCGAGCTTCGTTTCGTCCTGCTCCGCGAGCACGCCTCTGCGGCTGTAAATCGTCTGTGCATCTTCGCCCATGTCGCAATCCCGGGCAATGGTTTTTCCGAGTATGCCCTCGGCGGCTTTCCGCGCGTCCCTGATGGCCTCGACGACCGTCGCGGGACCGTTAAGACCGTCGCCGACGACATAAACGCCCTTGACGGAGCTTTCGAGCGTCGCGTCGTTAACAAGTGCCTGCCCCTTTTCCCCCAGCTTTAGACCGTTCTTTTCATAAAAGCTCCCGGGTATGCGCTCTCCGACCGCGGCGATGACCGTATCGACGGCGAAGGACTCTGTCTCGCACGACTCCTCAAAGCCCGGACGTCCTGAGGAGTCGGGCGCGCCCATTCTCATCTTTTTGCAGATGAGAACGCCGTCCCGCATATCGGCGGGTGCCAGTAGCTCGCGTATTTCGACGCCGTCCTCGACGGCAAGGCGTATCTCTTCTTCATCGGCGGGCATATAGCGCTTCGGCCTGCGGTAAATGAGAAGTACCCTTTCAACGCCGGAGGTGCGTATCAAGGCTCTGGCGGTATCCATCGCGGTGTTTCCGCCGCCTATGACCGCGACTGTTTTGCCAATTTCAACTTTGCCGCCGCTGCGTTTGAAGGCTTCGAGGAAGTCTATCGCGTTGCGCGCCGTCGTGTCTCCGAATTTCAGAACGCCCTGTTCGGAGGCTCCAACAGCCAGAACAACGTGGTCGAAATCCTTTCTGAGCTCTTCGACGGAAGTAATTTCCTTTCCGGTCACGGCGTTTACACCCATCGAGAGAACGAGCTTAACGTCGTTTTCAATGGCGCTGTCGTCTATCCTGAAGCCGGGAATGACATTCCTTACGACGCCGCCGAGCTTATCGCACTTTTCGAACAGCGTGACCTCCATGCCGCCCTTTGCAAGAAAATATGCCGAGGAGAGTCCCGCGGGGCCTCCGCCGACTACGGCGGCTGCGCCCTTTTCGGTAACGGCAGGCTTGACTTTGCTCTTCATAAGCGTATCGAAACCGCCCTTTGCGGCCGCAAGCTTGACGCTTCTTATATCAACGGGGGATTCATAGAAATTTCGCACGCATTTCGTCATGCAGTTGTGCGCACAGATTGTGCCGGTAATGAACGGCAGGGGGTTTTTCTCTGTTATGACCTCCAGAGCTTCGAGCATTTTACCCTCCGCCGCGAGCTTCATGTAGGCCGTGGTGTCCTGCTTTATGGGACAACTCTGTCTGCACGGGGCCATGAAGCAGTCGATGAGCGGCACAGGTTTGCCGATTTTCCTTGCCGGAAGGACTTTCAGCGCCTTGACATGGTGCTTGGAGCTCGCCACCTCTTTAACAAGTCCGGAAACAGCCTTTGCGCCCACAGAGGTGAAATCCTTTGGCTCTGCTTTTTCCCAGATGCGCGCAAGCTGTTCGAGCCGCTGATAGCCGCCCGGCTTCAGCACGGTGGTCGCCACCGTAACGGGGAAGATGCCTGCGGAAACGGTCTTTTCGATGTTGAAATAATCCAGTCCGCCCGAAAACGATATACGCAGGCGTCCGCCGAAGTCCTTAGCGAGCTTTTCCGCAACGGACATGGACAGCGGATACAGAGCCTTGCCGGACATGTACATCTCCTTGCCGGGCAGCTCCCCTGCGGTTATATCGACAGGAAAGGTGTTCGTTATCTTCACGCCGAACTGAAGCCCCTGCTTATCTGCAATAGCCATAAGCCTTGTGAGCATAGGCACGGCGTCCGCATACTGTAAATCGTCTTTAAAATGGAACTCGCCGAATGTGACGTAGCCGTAGCCCATTTTGTCGAGCATATCTCTTGCATATTCGTAGCCTAGAAGGGTAGGGTTGCACTTTACAAAGGTGTGGAGCTTCTTCTCGGTCAGAAGATATGATGCGATGCGCTCTATCTCCAGCGGAGGGCAGCCGTGCAGGGTAGAGAGCGTCACGGAGGAGCATACGGAGGAGGGTATCGCCTTTACGTCGTCCATAGTGAGCTTCTCGAATTTTCCGATATTGTCTGTGAGCCAGCTCCTGCACTCCTGAAAGATGGGAGTGCGCTCCGCATTCTTCAGTCCCTCGATGAAGCGATTGAGCTTCTCGCTCTTTATACCCGTGAGGTCGTAGCCGACGCTCATGTTGAACAGGAAGCCGTCCTGCTCTCCGAGCCCGAATTCCTTTGCAAGCACGTGAAGCGCAAACCACGCCTTGACATATTCGTCGAAGGCCTGCGGAACATACAGCTCTGTCGACCACTCGACGTTATAGCCCTCGTCCTCGGCCCTGATGCAGGGCTTGGAAACGGGAAGGTCCTCGCCGTCCAGTATCTGTACGGTTTTTAGCTCGAAGAAGCGGCTGCCCATGTAATAGGCCGCGATAATGTTCTGCGCAAGCTGCGTATGGGGACCCGCGGCGGGGCCGAAGGGCGTTTCGAGCCTCCCGCCGAGAACGCGCCACTCGTGGTCATGTCCGTATATGTACGGTCTTCTGACACCGAAAACCGAGCCCGAGGCCTTTTTTTCCTCCAGTATCCAGTCCATGATACCACCGAAGGGGATAGGCGTCATTTTATCGCTCATCTTTTTTCCTCCGTTTCCGGCCTCAGCCGTTAATGCTTTTCCAAAGCTTCGCAGACTCCTCGCGGATATCCGCCATTACCTTTTCCTCATCTATGCCGACAAGCTCCCTGCCCTTCATAAGCACCCTGCCGCTGCAGACCGTCGTAACCACGTTACGTCCCGTCATGCCGAAAAGTATGTGCCCGTTGCAGTTTGTTTCGTCGAAAGGCGTATAGGGGTCATAGTCCATAACGATAACGTCCGCCGCCGCGCCCTCTTTCAGAACTCCAAGCGGCTTTTTGAAATAGCGGGCGGCAATTTTTGCGTTGCCCTCAAAGAGCATCTGCGGCACCTCGCCCCAGGCGGCAGTCGCGTCGCAGAGGTGGTGTTTGTGCAGAATGTTCGCAACCTTGTAGGATTCTATCATATCGTGGGTGTAGCCGTCGGTACCGAGCCCCGTAAGAATTCCGCGGTGAACTATCTCCATTGTCGGAGGGCAGCCGCAGGCATTGCCCATGTTGGATTCCGGATTGTGCACGACCATCGTATCCGTTTCCTTCAGAAGTTCCATCTCGTGTGAATTTACATATATGCAGTGAGCGGTAATGGTTTTCGGACCGAGGATGCCGTTATCCATCAGGCGGTCGATTATTCTCTTTCCGTAGTGTTTCAGGCAATGGTGAAGGTCTTCGATGCCCTCAGCCACGTGGATGTGATAGCCGACTTCCGCGGGCTTGGATGCGGCGCAGAGAGCGAGCGTTTCGTCCGAGAGTGTGAACGACGCATGAAGTCCCATCATACCGGAAATCATGTCCGTGCCGTCCGCGAGCGTGTGCTTTATGAAAGCCTCGTTTTCCTTCACCGCCCGAACAGCTTTTTCCTTTCCGTCGCGGTCGGAGACCTCGTAGCAGAGGCAGGAGCGCACTCCCATTTCCTTTGCCGCGTCCTCAATGGCAAAAAGGCTGCCTTCTATCTCGCCGTAGCTTGCGTGGTGGTCAAACACCGTGGTCACGCCGTTTTTGATGCACTCGATATAGGTTGCCCTCGCCGACTGCCGCGTCTGTTCAAGGGTGAGGTGGCGGTCGATGTTCCACCACATCCCATCAAGTATATCCAGAAATCCCTTGGGACTGTAGCCGTTCACGCTGAGACCTCTCGCCATGGCGCTGTAAATGTGCTCATGCGTGTTTATAAAAGCGGGCATTATAACGCCGCCCTTTGCGTCGATGAAATCCGCTTGAGGGTAGAGCTCTATCAGCTTGGAAGCTGTTCCGATTTTGACGATGAGCTGACCGTCTATCGCAACCGCGCCGTCCGCGAAGAAGGGTGCGGCTGCGTCTCTCGTTATCATTCTGCCGTTCCCGATTATAAGCATAATGTTCCTCCCGAATTTTATTGTTAATCAGCTTTATCCGATTTTATATACACTGTCATAATAGCACTAAGAGAGTACACATACAAGGGGTGGGCAAATAAATATTTAGTGTTCCTAAATATTTTTATGTTTTCCCTTGAATATCTGAAAATTATATGCTACTATTAAAACAACAAGGAATAAAATTCTGCTGCGGATAGGAAATTAAATATGGAAGTTTTACTTGAGGCTCTTATCAAAATAGCGGACGGTTTGGCAAGGCAGTTCGGTCAAAGCTGCGAAGTTGCCATCCATGATTTGACCGGAGACCTCGAAAACACCATTGTATATATCGTAAACGGTCAGGTCACGAATAGGCATGCCGGCAGCGGCGCGTCAAAAGTGGTTCTGGAAGCGCTGCATAAAGACCCTGCAATGCTGAAGGATCAGCTGGGTTATCTTACGCGCACGCCCGAAGGAAGAGTTCTGAAGTCCAGCACGATTTATGTCAGGGACGGCGGCGCAAAACTGCACTATATATTCTCCATAAACTATGACATCACGGAATTGGTACCGCTTGATAAGGTGCTGAAGAGTTTAATTTCTGTGGACTGTGCGGAGGAAACAGCGCAGCCCGAGCAGATTGTCAGCAACGTAAACGACCTTCTGGATAACCTTATCAGGCAGTCCGTTGAGCTTGTCGGAAAGCCTGTTGCACTTATGAACAAGGAGGACAAGCTCAAGGCAATACAGTTCTTAAACGACGCGGGAGCTTTTTTGGTGACAAAGTCGGGCAATAAAGTAACGGAGTTTTTTGGAATCTCAAAATTTACACTATACAGTTACATCAATGAAGTTAAGGACGAAGGCTAATGATTTGAAGGGAGCTGGTCTTTGATACCCTTCAAACAGGATATTATACAGGAGTGATTTTATGGAACTTTCTGAAATTAGGGAAAGAGCGAACTATTACGAAAAGGATATGACAAGGTTCCTGCGCGAGCTTGTAAAAATACCCGGCGAAAGCTCCGGCGAGGAAGGTCATATCAAAAGAATTGAAAAAGAGATGAAGTCGCTCGACTTCGATAAGGTTACCACCGATCCTCAGGGCAACATTCTCGGCTACATGGGCATGGGAAAAACCCTTATCGGCTTCGACGCGCATATCGACACCGTCGGTATCGGCAATATCAAAAACTGGAAGTTTGACCCCTACGAGGGCTACGAGACCGACACGGAAATCGGCGGACGCGGCACCTCCGATCAGCTCGGCGGCATAGTCTCCGCCGTTTACGGCGCAAGGATCATGAAAGACCTCGGGCTTCTGAGCGATAAATATACGGTCCTCGTCACAGGCACGGTCCAGGAAGAGGATTGCGACGGTCTGTGCTGGCAGTACATAATCAACGAGGACAAGGTTCGTCCCGAATTTGTCGTATCCACCGAGCCCACGGACGGCGGTATTTACCGCGGTCACCGAGGCAGAATGGAAATCCGCGTTGACGTCAAGGGCGTTTCCTGCCACGGCTCCGCTCCCGAGCGCGGCGATAACGCAATCTACAAGATGGCGGATATTCTTCAGAACGTGCGCGCGCTCAACGAAAACGACGCTGCCGACAACACCGAAATCAAGGGACTTGTCAGGATGCTCGACGAAAAGTACAACAAGGAGTGGAAAGAGGCGCGCTTCCTCGGACGGGGAACCGTCACCGCCTCCGAAATCTTCTTCACCAGCCCCAGCCGCTGCGCGGTCGCGGATTCCTGTGCGGTATCGCTTGACCGCAGAATGACCGCCGGCGAGACATGGGAAAGCTGCCTTGAAGAGATATGCGCTCTGCCCGCCGTCAGGAAATACGGCGAGGACGTCAAGGTTTCAATGTATGAATACAACCGTCCCTCGTATACGGGCTGCGTTTATCCCATCGAGTGCTATTTCCCGACCTGGGTCATCCCCGAGGATCACGCGGTTACCCGCGCGCTGCAGGATAGCTACAAGGGACTTTACGGCACAGAGAGAATTGGCGACAGCGCTACTCTGGAAATGAGAAAGTCGCGTCCTCTCACCGATAAGTGGACGTTTTCCACTAACGGCGTCTCCATTATGGGACGCAACGGTATACCTTGCATCGGCTTCGGTCCGGGAGCGGAAGCTCAGGCCCACGCGCCAAACGAGAGGACTTGGAAGCAGGACCTCGTGACCTGCGCGGCCGTCTATGCGGCAATCCCCACGCTGTACTGCAAATAACAGCGGTAAATTATCAACAGCCGGTATGAGGAGGGTATAACATGAGTAATCTGCAAAATTATACTGACAGGCTGAATAGCCTCAACTTTGAAGAAATGTACAATAACGACTTTTTCCTGACCTGGGAAAAGACACAGGACGAGCTCGAGGCCGTCTGGACGGTGGCGGACGCTCTGCGCAGCCTGCGCGAGAGGAACATATCCACAAAGGTCTTTGACAGCGGTCTGGGAATATCCCTTTTCCGCGACAATTCTACGCGCACGCGCTTTTCGTTTGCCTCGGCGTGCAACCTCCTCGGGCTTGAGGTTCAGGATCTTGACGAGGGTAAGTCTCAGGTCGCGCACGGCGAGACCGTCAGAGAGACAGCGAACATGATTTCGTTCATGGCCGACGTCATCGGCATCAGGGACGATATGTATATCGGCAAGGGCAACGCCTACATGAGAGAGGTGTCGAAGGCCGTGCAGGAAGGTAACAGAGACGGCGTGCTTGAGCAGCGTCCTACGCTTGTTAACCTCCAGTGCGATATCGACCACCCTACCCAGTGTATGGCGGATACGCTCCACATCATCCACGAGTTCGGCGGAATAGAAAACCTCAAAGGAAAAAAGGTCGCCATGACTTGGGCGTATTCCCCCTCCTACGGCAAGCCCCTTTCCGTTCCTCAGGGCGTTATCGGCCTGATGACGAGACTGGGTATGGACGTTGTTCTCGCTCATCCCGAGGGCTACGACGTTATGCCCGAGGTCGAGGAAGTTGCTAGGAAGAACGCGCAGATGTCCGGAGGCTCCTTTACAAAGACCGGCAGCATGGCCGAGGCCTTTAAGGACGCCGATATAGTTTACCCCAAGAGCTGGGCTTCCTTCTCCGCAATGGAAAGGCGCACCGACCTTTACGGCTCCGGCGATTTCGACGGCATAAAGGCTCTCGAGAAGGAGCTTCTTGCGCAGAACGCGCGGCATAAGGACTGGACCTGCTCCGAGGAGCTTATGAAGACCACAAAGGACGGCAAGGCACTGTATCTGCACTGCCTGCCCGCGGACATCACCAATGTGAGCTGCGAGCAGGGCGAGGTCGACGCTTCCGTGTTTGACCGCTACCGTACTCCGCTCTACAAACAGGCGAGCTTCAAGCCCTATGTGATAGCCGCCATGATTTTCCTCAGCAAATTCCGCGATCCCGCGGCTATGCTCACACAGCTTGAGAAGCGTTCTACCAACAGAAAACTCTCGCTTTCAGCTGAATAGAGGACGGGGTGGATTTATTTGAATAAGAAAAGACGCATAGTCATAGCCCTTGGCGGCAACGCCCTTGGAAACACGCTTCCCGAACAGATGGAAGCGGTAAAAATCACCGCCAGGGCCATTGTGGATCTTATCGAGGAAGGCTGCGAGGTCGTGGTCTCACACGGAAATGGTCCGCAGGTCGGCATGATAAACAATGCGATGTCCGCGCTCTCAAGGGAAGATCCCAAGCAGCTCAATACTCCGCTGTCCGTCTGCGTAGCCATGAGTCAAGCCTATATAGGCTATGATTTGCAGAACGCTCTGCGCGAGGAGCTATATAACAGGAACATTAACGACATTCCCGTTGCGACAATGATTACGCAGGTTCGCGTCGATGAAAACGACCCCGCGTTTCTGAACCCCTCAAAGCCTATCGGACATTTTATGACCCTTGAAGAGGCTTATAGAGTGAAAAGAAAATACGGGCACATCGTCAAAGAGGACGCCGGACGCGGATATCGCCGCGTGGTAGCCTCGCCCAAGCCCGTCGAAATAATCGAAATCGGGGCTATACGCTCGCTTGTCGAGGCGGGACAGCTCGTCATAGCCTGCGGCGGCGGCGGAATACCTGTGATGAGAAAGGGCAATCATTTAAAGGGAGCGAGCGCCGTGATCGACAAGGATTTCGCAAGCGAGCTGCTTGCGGAGGAGCTGGACGCGGATTTCCTCATTATCCTGACCGCAGTCGAAAAAGCCGCGATAAACTTCGGTAAGCCCGACCAGAAGTGGCTCGGCGACATCACCGTTAACGAGGCGGAGCGGTATATCGATGAGGGGCATTTTGCTCCCGGCTCGATGCTTCCAAAGGTACAGGCGGCGGTGCTTTTTGCCTCCTCGAAGCCAGGCCGTACAGCCCTTATTACGTTGCTGGAAAAAGCGGGAGACGGCATCAACGGCAGGACCGGAACGAGGATAACCCGCTAATTAATAGGTAAAATCAAATTGTCAGATAAATTATGGGACTAGTCTTTTTAAGGCCGGTCCCTTTGCGAATATAGTTTACCCGGGCGCGGGCGGAGCTTTCGACGCCTATAAGGAACAGCGGAGGAGCCGGGGCTGCTTCGTCCCGATATATCAGCGGACTGCATTTCTGAAAAGGAGAGTGAACGGTATGATGATAAGCAAGTTCGGCGGTCTTATCGCAGCGGCAAGCAAAAAGACCGCTCTGCCGCTTATGCAGATGGGCTCGATATCAATTATCAAGCGTATCGTGCTGTCGTTTCAGCAGGCCGGCATATTCCCGATAGTTATCATCACCGGCGCGGACGAATTTGAAGTCAGAAATGATCTTGCAAACTGCGACGTCATATTCTTGCGCAACGAGAACTGCGACGCACCGCCTCTGTACGACTCTGTTAAGATAGGACTTGAATACCTTCGGGACAAGTGTGAACGCGTCGTATTTACTCCGGTCAATGTGCCGATGTTCGCCCCGGCCACTCTGACGCGGCTGCTGGAGGCCGAGGGAGAGATGATTACGCCCTCTTTCAATAAAAAGGGCGGACATCCGGTGGTAATTTCCTCTTCCATTATACCGGAGCTTCTGGCATACTCAGGTGAAGAGGGCTTGCGCGGCGCCGCGGCGGCGCTGGGTGGGCGCAGAGCCTGGGTCGAGGTGCCAGACGAGGGGATACTCCTGAGTATTCACGACGCGGAACAGCTGCGGGCAAATCTTGAAAAGCATAATCACGCGCTGCTGCATTCCGTCGTCGCCGTCAGCCTTTCAAAGGAAACCGCATTTTTTGACTCGCGAAGCAAGCTGCTGCTGTTTCTTATAATGGACACCCATTCTGTGAAAAAGGCTGCCGACATGATGGCCATGTCTCTGGGGAAAGCATGGGAAATGCTGAATAAAATGGAGAGAGAGCTTGGATTCGCCGTTGTCGAAAGACGGCACGGAGGCAGCCACGGAGGAAGAACAGACCTGACTGAGCGTGGGATTGCTTTTCTGAAAGCGTATCAGCAGTTTGAAAGCAATTTGTTTATGTACGCCCGCAGAGAGTTTATGCTGTTCCAAAATGATTCTATACTATAGTGCTTGGTACCCGGAAGCAAGTTATTCTGATAAAGAATTTGATTATGATACTGCCTGTTATTTATAATGGAAGATGAAAAGAACTGTGATGTCTTTGCCTTCAGGCAGTATACTTTAAGTAGGGGCGGATACGCCTTTCGAAGGCGTGCCGCGCGGATATGTTGTCTTAGTGTATAGCGACGTATTCAGGGATTAACGGAGAGTGAGGAACCGACTGATGGCGACATTTGTTATAAACGGCAAGACCGTCATAGCTGAAAAAAACCAGAGGCTCATTCGCTATCTGCGCGACACTCTGCACCTTACCTCAGTAAAGGACGGCTGCAGCGAGGGCGCCTGCGGCACCTGCACCGTGCTCATTGACGGAAAACCCACTAAAGCCTGCATTGCCCAGACGGATAAGCTTGAAGGAAAGTCGATAGTTACGGTCGAGGGCCTCTCAAATTTTGAAAAGCAGATCTATACCTATGCCTTCGGAATGTCCGGCGCAGTACAGTGCGGCTTCTGCACGCCCGGAATGGTGATTTCGGCAAAGGGGCTTCTGGATGAAAATCCGAACCCGACTCGCGGGGAGGCTGCCTATGCAATTCGTAACAATATTTGCCGCTGCACCGGCTATGTCAAAATTATCGATGCGATACTTCTTGCCGCGGAGCTTTTCCGTAAGGGCGAGGTCCCGCAGTATCCTGAGGACTGGAGCCTTGGCAAGCGTGTTCCCCGCGTCGACGCCGAAGAAAAAATCACGGGAACGGGTATATACACCGACGACGTCTATCTTGACGGCATGGTATACGGCAGCGCCGTCCGCTCCGAGTATCCCCGCGCCCGCGTGCTGGCGATACACACCGAGGCGGCAAAGGCCCTGCCCGGTGTAGTCGCCGTATTTACCGCGGAGGATATACCCGGCAAAAACAAAGTCGGACATTTAGTCAAGGACTGGGACACGATGATTGCCGTCGGGGATATCACGCATTTTCTCGGCGACGCCATCTGCCTTGTGGCTGCGGAGAATATGGAAACGCTTGAAAAGGCGAAAGCGCTTATACGAGTGGATTACGAAGTGCTGCAGCCGGTGCGTTCAGCGGAGGAGGCCATGGCGGAAAACGCTCCGCCGGTTCACAGAAGCGGCAATTTGCTTGCGCATAAGCATGTAAGGCGAGGAAACCCGCAGGATGCTATCGCGAATTCAAAACACATAATGACTCAAAAATTTTCCACCCCGTGGACGGAGCACGCTTTCCTGGAGCCCGAATGCGCCGTTGCGTATCCGGACGGAGACGGGGTTATGGTTTTGTCGTCCGATCAGAGCGCCTATGACACTCAGCACGAAACTATGGGCATGCTCGCACTTCCGGCCGAAAAGGTCAAGGTTCAAAATCAGCTTGTCGGCGGAGGCTTCGGCGGCAAGGAAGACGTAACCGTTCAGCATCTCGCCGCTTTGCTCGCATATCTCTTAAAGCGTCCCGCCAAGGTAAAACTCACACGGCAGGAAAGCATCTTAATTCACCCAAAGCGTCACCCCATGGAGATGGAGTTTACTCTGGGCTGCGACGAAAACGGGATAATTCAGGGCGTCGCAGCCAAGGTCGTAGCCGATACGGGGGCATATGCGTCGCTGGGAGGGCCTGTTCTTGAGCGAGCCTGCACCCACGCCGCGGGACCCTATAATTATCAAAACTTTGAAATCGACGGCTATGCATATTACACCAACAATCCCCCCGCAGGAGCCTTCCGCGGCTTCGGCGTCACGCAGACCTGCTTCGGCATTGAAAGCATGCTCAATCAAATGGCCCATAAACTGGGTATATCCGCTTGGGAAATGAGAATGCGCAATGCTATACGCCCGGGGCAGGAGCTGCCCAACGGTCAAATTGCGGACGAGTCCACAGGTCTTGTCGAGACTCTGCAGGCAATCAAGCCGTACTATGATTCGGCAAAATATGCGGGTCTGGCCTGCGCAATGAAAAACTCCGGAGTCGGCGTGGGGCTGCCCGATACGGGCAGAATACGGCTTGTGGTCAAGGACGGAAAGGTGCATATTTTCGCGGGAGCGTCCTGCATCGGACAGGGACTCGGTACGGTTCTGACGCAGATGATCTGCGACCAGACAGGCATCAGCCATAAAGATATAGTCTATGAGCGCGCAAACACTTACTGCTCACCCGATGCCGGAACGACCTCGGGTTCCAGACAGACGCTGTTTACCGGCGAGGCTTGCCGACGCGCCTGCGAGAATCTGAATTCGGCACTCAAGGGCAAGAGCCTGATAGATATAGAGGGGCAGGAATTTTTCGCGGAATACTTCGGAAAAACAGACCCTCTCGGCGCGGATGTTCCGAACCCGAAAAGCCATATCGCTTACGGCTACGCAACGCAGTTGTGCGTTCTGGACGACGACGGAAGGGTCGCTGAGGTGTTCGCCGCGCATGATGTCGGAAAGGCAGTCAATCCCCTCTCGCTAGAGGGCCAGATTGAGGGTGGAGTCCTGATGTCGATGGGGTACGCGCTGACCGAGCGGTTTCCTCTCGATAACTGCAGACCAACTGCCAAATACGGCACGCTGGGTCTGCTTCGGGCAAATCAGACCCCCGAAATTAAAGCTATCATCGTGGAAAAGGAAGGTCTTGACGTGGCCTGCGGAGCCATAGGTATCGGCGAGATTACCTCCATTCCCACGGCGCCTGCCATTGCCGACGCATATTTCCGATACGACGGCAGGTTCAGAACGAAGCTTCCGCTGGAGAATACGCCCTATTCCGGAAAGTGACGGGATTTTTATCAGGCGGAGCCTGTGATACACAGTTTCAAAAATCGGCATGCATTCGTAAAGGAGGCCCGAAAAATGAGCAAAAGCGTAGGACAAAGCAAAATACGCGTTGACGCATATGAAAAAGCGACAGGCAGAGCGAAATATACAGACGATCTCTGCGAACGCAGCGCTCTTGTCGCAAAAATCCTTCACTCGTCGATTGCGCACGGGTATGTCAAAGCCATAGACAGCTCGGAAGCGGAACAGATTCCCGGAGTCGTGAAGATTATCACCTGTTTTCAGGTCCCGAATTATCCCTTCCCGACGGCGGGTCACCCGTGGTCCACGGACCCGCACCATCAGGACGTTGCCGACCGCTTGCTGCTGAACCGGCATATACGCTACTATGGGGATGATGTCGCCGTAGTTATCGGCGAAAATGAGGTCGCGGCGATGCAGGGCCTTCGCGCTCTGAAGGTGGAATATGAGGAACTGCCCTTTGTTCTTGACGTTCAGGAGGCAATGAAGGACGGAGCGCCTGCGATCCATGAGGAATATCCGAACAATATCCTTGCGCACTCAAGCGTTAATAAGGGAAACTACGCGGAAGCGATAAAGGAGCCGGGGCTTGTTAAGGTCGAAGGCTGGTATGATACGCCGACCGTACAGCACTGCCACATAGAAAACCACCTCTGCTTTGCCTACGGGGAGGCGGGGCGCGTGGTCGTTGTCTCCTCAACCCAGATCCCGCACATTATCCGCCGCGTTGTCGGGCAGGCTCTGGGCATTTCATGGGGAAAGGTGCGTATTATCAAACCGTATATCGGGGGCGGCTTCGGGAACAAGCAGGACGCTCTCTATGAGCCGCTCTGCGCATATCTTTCAACGCAGCTCGGCGGCAGGCTGGTGAAGCTGGAGTGCAGCCGCGAAGAGACCTTCGTTTCAAACCGCGTCCGGCACGCAATACGCAGCCATATCATAAGCTGGGTGCGTCCTGACGGCAGCTTTGCCGCGAGAAAGCTGGAATGCTTCTCCAATCAGGGTGCGTACGCTTCCCACGGGCACGGCATAGTTGCCAAGGGCATGAACGCATTCCCGCAGCTTTATCAATGCGAGAACGTGGAGTGCGACTCCTACACGGTATATACGAACAAACCGGCCGCTGGAGCGATGCGCGGCTACGGAATTCCGCAGGCAATGTTCGCGGGTGAATCGCATATAGACGACGTCGCGAAGGCCTTAGGCGTGGAGCCGCTTGAATTTCGCAGGAAGAACATGATGCCGGTCGGCTTTGTGGACGGCTTCTCGAAGAACGAAAATTACTTTGACTCCTTTAATCAATGCCTCGACAAGGGCATGGAATATATCGACTACGCACGCAAGTACAAGGAATATCAAAACCAGACCGGGCCTATACGCCGCGGAATCGGCGAGGCCATTTTCTGGTACAACACGGGAGTATGGCCCATTTCCCTCGAATCCTCCTCCTGCCGTATGATAATCAATCAGGACGGAAGTCTGCAGTTCCAGACCGCCGAAACAGAAATCGGACAGGGCTGCGATACGGCTTTTTCACAGATGGTGGCGGACGCTGTAGGTATTCCGTTTGAAGACGTCCACGTCGTGTCCACTCAGGATACCGACATCACACCCTTTGGTACGAGCGCATATGCGTCACGGCAGACCTACATTGGGGGTTTTTCGATTATGCAGACCGCGCTGGCTCTGCGCGAAAAAATCATCAATGCGGCGCATGAACTGACACGTATGCCAAGCTCCGATATTGATCTGGCGGACGGGAAGATAATCTGCAAGAGCGACGGACGCGAAATGATGACCCTTGGCGAGCTTTCGACCGAAATCCTTTACAGCCTTTCCATGAGCCAGCACCTTACCGCAGAGACAACGGCGCAGATAAAGTCCAACGCCTATTCCTTCGGCTGCGCTTTTGCCGAGGTGGAAGTCGATATTCCCATGTGCAAGGTTAAGCTGATGAACATAGTCAACGTCCACGACTGCGGCACGCTTATTAACCCGGCACTTGCGGAGGCTCAGGTACATGGCGGCATGAGCATGGCCATAGGCTACGGTCTGTCCGAGCAGCTCCTGTTTGATGAAAAAACCGGTAAGCCGCTCAACAACAATCTGCTCGACTACAAGCTTTCGACCTTCATGGATCACCCGCATCTTGAGGCACAGTTTGTTGAAAACGCGGAGCCGACCAGTCCCTTCGGCACGAAGGCGCTGGGCGAACCTCCCACTTGCCCCGGTGCTCCGGCTATACGCAATGCAATCCTGCAGGCAACGGGCGTCTCGATTGACAGTATACCGATCACGCCGCACATCCTTTTTGAGAAATTCAAAGAGGCAGGACTGATTAACGAATAAGGGAGGCGATTAAATGTACGATATAAAAGCGCTCTACGAGGCAGAAAGCGTGCGCGGCGCCGTCGAGCTACGACTAGCCCATCCCGAAGCACAGGTGATTGCCGGAGGCTCCGACGTGCTTGTTCAGATGCGAGAGGGCAAGCTCGCGGGAAAAGAGCTTATCAGCATATATATGCTCAACGAGATTAGAGGCGTTTGCATCGACGAGGATGAGAATATCCGCATCGGCTCTCTGACGAGCTTTTCGCATATAACTAGAGACCCTATAATCCGAAAGTATATCAACGTGCTCGGGCAGGCAGTCGATCAGGTGGGTGGTCCGCAGATACGCAACATCGGAACAATAGGCGGAAACACCTGCAACGGTGTTACCTCGGCAGACTCATCCTCAACCCTGCACGCGTGGGAAGCGGTCATCGAACTTACGGGATCCGAGGGTGTGCGAAGACTGCCTATAAAAGAATTTTATATCAAGGCAGGAAAAGTGGATATACGTGAGGGAGAGATTCAGACCGCAATTCTCATCCCGAAGTCCAGCTATGAAAACACTTACGGCAGTTATATAAAATACTCCATGCGCAACGCGATGGATATAGCGACGCTTGGAACCTCGGTCAACGTCCGGCTGTCCGCCGATAAAAAGACCGTTGAGCGTGCGCGCATAGCCTTCGGCGTGGCGGGACCTGTTCCGATGAGAGCACCTTACGCCGAAGAAACAGTGCACGGTCATCCCCTCTCGGAGGAGCTGGCGGAGCGCTTCTCCAAAGCCGTGCTTGAGGACATCAATCCCCGCGACAGCTGGCGCGCTTCCAGAGCGTTCCGTCAGCATATCGCCGTTGAGAGTGCGAAACGGGCATTCATAGAATCCGTAAAACTGTGCGGAGGTGAGCTGTGATGGCGGAAAATCACGTTATGCAGTACAAGGTTGTTCACTGCAACATAAACGGCAAGGACGTGGAAAAGACTGTTGATGTCAGAGCCTCGCTCACCGATATGCTCAGAGACGATTACAGGCTGACATCAATAAAAAAAGGCTGCGAGGTCGGCGAATGCGGCGCCTGCACCGTCCTGATCGACGGCGAGACCTTCAACTCCTGCATTTATCTTGCCGTCTGGGCGGAGGGTAAGCGCATCTTGACGCTTGAGGGACTCACGGGTCCAAACGGTGAGCTGTCCGACATCCAGCAGGCCTTTGTGGACGAAGCAGCAGTTCAGTGCGGCTTCTGCACCCCAGGCTTTATACTGACTGCCTGTGAAATACTTGAAACAGGCGAGGAGTATACGGACGACGAGCTGAGGAAGCTTCTTTCCGGTCACCTCTGCCGCTGTACGGGTTATGAGAACATCCTCCGCGCCGTGAAAAAGACAATGTACAAGAGACTCGGCAGGGAGCTGCCGCAATAGCTTACTGAAAGACGGGAATGCTATGTCGTTCAAGAAGGAAAAGAAAACAGTGATAACGTTTCCGACGACAAGCTTTGCGCTGGAAGCGGAACGGTTGAGCCGAAAAGCCGGACTTCCGGGGCGGCTGATACCCGTTCCATCAAGCATATCCGCCGGCTGCGGTATGGCATGGTGTGCTCCGCCGGAACAAGCCGAAGCTGTTATCAAACTTTTTAACAGAGAAACAGTCACAGTCGACGGCGTGTACGAGCTCGAAATATAGCTGTTGCAGACAGGGATACAAGCGGTCTGGGCTTCCTGATATGTTCAGACCGTTTTTTTCGGAAATCGTTATTCTATTACAAAAATAACGGATTGTGAGGGAGATGCGCATGGAAGAGGAATACAGCCTCAAGCTGTCTCTGCGGCTTTTTAAGGGCGGTAAGGCATTCGGACCCGGCATTGCGGAGCTTCTGCGGGGAATCGAGAGGACAGGCTCTCTGCAAAAGTCGGCGGGAGCTATGGGCATGGCCTATAGCAAAGCGTGGACAATTATCAGACAGACGGAAAAGCTGCTCGGGTTTGCACTTACCTTCCGTACTGTCGGCGGAGAAAACGGCGGCGGTTCGCGTTTGACGCCTCAGGGCTCGCTCTTTCTCAAGCACTACGAAGCTTTTGCAGAAGCTGTTGAGGAAAAGGCGGAAAACGTTTTTCACGATTATTTTTCCGATGACTTTTTTGCGGAACTGGACGGCATAAAGACAAAAAGCACTTAAGGAGGGACTATGATGGGAGAAGCTGTGGTATTCTGCAAGGGCGGTGGCTGTACGGCGAAGCTCGGGCCGGGCGCGCTTTCGAGCGTACTGAAAAAGCTGCCGAAATTCAAAGACCCGAACCTGCTGATAGGCTTTGAAAGCTCGGACGACGCGGCGGTATATAAACTCAGCAGCGAGCTCGCGATAGTCCAGACGCTCGACTTTTTTCCGCCCATGGTGGACGACCCCTACATTTTCGGTCAGATCGCCGCGGCTAACGCCTTGAGCGATATTTACGCGATGGGAGCGGATTTCAAGACCGCCCTCAATATCGTCTGCTTCCCGGAAAGCATGGATCTTAACATACTCGGACAGATACTGCTCGGAGGCAGCGAAAAGGTGCGCGAAGCGGGAGGAGTACTCGTGGGCGGACACTCGATTGCCGACGGGGACGTCAAGTACGGACTTTCCGTGACCGGAACCATACACCCTGATAAGGTATTTGCAAATAACGCCTGCCGCCCGGGCGACGCGCTGATTCTTACAAAGCCTCTGGGCGTGGGCATAATCTGCACCGCGGCGAGGCTCAAGGCGGCGTCGGACGAGGCGCTCGCGCAGGCTGTAAGGTCAATGACAACACTTAATAAATACGCGTCGGAGATTGCCCGAAAATACAGGACGCACGCCTGCACGGACGTCACCGGCTTCGGCTTCATCGTGCATCTGTGCGAGATGCTCGGAGATAAATTCTCCGCGAGGATAGACAAAAGCGCCGTTCCGTTTATTCCCGAGAGCGCGGGCTACGCTGACGAGTTTTACATTACCGCCGCCGGCCAGAGAAACCGCAATTTCGCGGAGGGAAAGGTTGACCTCGGCGACTGCTCCTTCGCCATGCAGGAGATACTTTTTGACCCACAGACCTCGGGAGGCCTGCTTATCAGCATGGAGCCTAATGACGCGCCGAAGGCTCTGGAGGAACTGAAAGCTCTGGGACTTCCCTGCACTGTCGTCGGAGAGGTAACGAAGCGGCTTGAAAAAGCAATATACATCAAATAGGAGGACAAGGATATGAGAATCGACGCAAGAGGAAAACAGTGCCCCCTGCCCGTTATAGAGGCGAAGGAAGCTCTTAACGCGGCGGCACTCAGTGAAATTGTCGAGGTCACGGTCGATAATGAGATTGCGGCGCAGAATCTGCGTAAGTTGGCGGAACAGAAAAAGCTCGGCTATGTCTGCGAAAAACTGGGCGAGGGGAATTATGTAGTTAAAATAACCGCGTCCGGTGAGAATAATCCTGCGGCGGAAAGCGGCGAGTTCGTTCCCAACTGTGCCGTGGGGCAGGGCAAGGTTGCGGCGATTACCTCCGACACGATGGGATACGGTGACGACAAGCTCGGAAGGCTCCTGATGAAGGGCTTTATATTTGCCCTGTCAAAGCAGGAGGAGCCGCTCGGAACGATACTGCTTTATAACGGCGGCGCGAGGCTCTCCTGCGAGGGCTCGGAGTCGCTGGAGGATTTGAAAAGTCTTGAGGAGCGCGGCGTAAGGATACTGACCTGCGGCACCTGCCTCAACTTTTACGGACTCAGCGAAAGGCTCTGTGTGGGCACGGTGACCAATATGTACGAGATAGCGGATATTCTGACAAAGGCGGCGCTCGTCGTGCGCCCGTAAGGCGGCTGATACTTATGGAAAAACTAATCATCGTCAGGGGCGGCGGCGACCTTGCCTCCGGAACGATATATACATTGCGGAAATGCGGCTTCCCGGTGCTCGTGCTTGAGACGGAAAGACCCACCGCCATACGGCGCTCGGTAGCGTTCTCGGAAGCAGTCTACGACGGCGCGAGCCGGGTCGAGGACATGGACTGTACTCTGGCAAAGTCGCCGGACGAGGCTCTTGAGCTTATCGGCGCGGGAAAACTTGCCCTGCTGGTAGACCCGGGGTGCGGAGTGCTCGGGAAACTACGTCCGTGGGCGCTGGTCGATGCCGTTATCGCCAAGAAAAACCTCGGAACTCACCGCGGCATGGCGCAAAAGACCATTGCCCTCGGTCCGGGATTTACGGCGGGCGAGGATGTGGATCTCGTCATTGAAACAATGCGCGGGCACGATCTCGGGCGTATCATCTATGAAGGAAAAGCCATGGAGAATACTGGTACACCCGGACTGATAGCCGGTCACGCCTCGGACAGGGTTATCCACGCCGCGCAGGGCGGTGTCCTTGAAGCCGCAGCGGAAATTGGAGAATTGGTCGAAAAGGGGCAGACCATTGCCGTCATACGCGGTTGTGGGAGCGAGTTTCCCGTTGAGGCTTCGATTTCGGGCGTATTGCGCGGTATTATAAGAGACGGGCTAACGGTTCCCAAAGGAATGAAGATTGCGGATATCGACCCCCGTGCGCAGAAAAAGCAGAACTGCTTCACAATTTCGGACAAGGCAAGGTGCCTTGCGGGCTCCGTGCTCGCCGGGCTTATGTACCTTGAAGAAAGGGACGGCAAATGATTTATTTCGACAGCGCGGCAACAAGTCTCCACAGACCGAAAGAAGTCGGGCGCGCGGTTTTGCAGGCGATGGACGCCATGGGAAACGGTTACAGAGGTACCCACGACGTGGCAATGACGACGGCGCGGACGATACATGAAACAAGGCTGCTTATTTCGGAGCTGTTCAACGCGGGCGGCGCTGACAGGGTGGCTTTCACCGCGAATGCGACCATGTCGCTCAATATAGCCATAAAGGGCGTGCTTGACCCCGGCAATCACGCGGTGACTACCGTACTTGAGCACAACAGCGTGCTGCGGCCTTTGTATGAGATGGAGGAGCGCGGAGTTGAGCTAACAATCACAGGCTGTGACAAAAAGGGACGCCTTTTATACGACGAGCTTGAGTCGGCGGTAAAAAAGAACACCAGAGCCGTTGTCTGCACCCACGCCTCGAACCTGACCGGAAACCTGACGGACATACGGCGTATCGGCAGCTTCTGCCGCGAGCGCGGAGTTCTTTTTGTCGTCGACGCTTCTCAGACTGTTGGCGCGTTTCCGATTGATATGGAAATGGACAACATCGATATACTTTGCTTCTCGGGACACAAGGGTCTGATGGGACCGCAGGGAACGGGCGCGATCTGTGTACGGCGGGGCGTTGTGGTACGATCCCTGCTTTCCGGCGGGAGCGGGAGCGAGACCTTCAGCAAAACGCAGCCCTCCGTTATGCCGACGGCACTTGAAGCCGGAACTCTGAACGGACACGGCATTGCGGGATTGAACGCCGCGCTGAAATATATCGGCGAAAGGGGTCCCGACGCCATCAGACGGAAGGAGCAAAAGCTCGCGCGGGAGTTTTATCTCGGAGTAAAGGATATGCCCGGCATCACGGTCTACGGGGATTTTTCAGGTCCGGAGCGCGCGCCGATAGTCGCGCTGAATCTCTGGGAGCTTGATTCCGGAGAGCTGAGCGCAAGGCTTGCAAACGACTTCGGTATATTTACGCGCGGCGGAGGGCACTGCGCTCCGCTGATGCACGTGGCGCTGGGAACGGAGAAACAGGGCGCGGTGCGCTTCAGCTTCTCACAGTACAATACTTCCGCGGAGGTCAAAGCCGCGCTTGAAGCGCTCTGGGAGATCATATGCGAGTATTAGTCAAAAACGGGACGTGGACGCAGGCGGCGGGCTTTTCGGAAGCGCTGCAGCCATATATCGGAGCGGGCGCGAGAATCGCCGTCGTCGGCTCCGGCGGCAAGACCTCGGTCATCCTGCGCCTCGCCGCTGAACAGAGAGCGCTCGGCAAAAAGGTGCTGGTACTGACGACCACGCATATGTATAAGCCCGAGAAATACGGAGTTTTTTCAGGTTCGGTCGGTGACGTCGGGGCAGCGCTTGAAAAAGACGGGATAGCCATTGCCGGTTCGGAAATTGACGGCGGCAAAATTGGGTGGCAGGGCGACGCCTTTTACCGCGAAGCGGCGGCTCTTGCGGTCGTCGTGATTATCGAGGCTGACGGTTCAAAAAAGCTTCCGGTCAAATATCCGGGCGCAGCAGAGCCTGTGGTCCCGCGGGACGTAAGCCTCATTTTGGCTGTTTCGGGTCTCGGCGCGCTGGGAAAAAGCGGGAAGGAAGCCTGTCACAGATGGGAGCGCGCAAGGGTGGCGCTCGGAGCCGCGGACGAAGCAATTCTCGGCTCAGAACAGCTGCGCGACCTGTTGAAAAAGGGGTATCTCCTCCCGCTGCGCGAGCGCTTTCCGAACGTTCCCGTTATACCCATTCTGAATCAGGCGGACGGCGGACTTGCGGAAACGGGCAAAAAAATAATCGACGCGCTGGGCGTCGAAGCCGGTATAGTCTCGTCGATGAGAACCGTTACAACAGGCTTTGTCCTCATGGCCTCCGGTTTCGGAAAACGCTTCGGTTCGAATAAGCTCCTGTATCCGCTGAACGGAAAGCCGCTGTATCGCTACGCGCTTTCAAATTTGTCCGAAGCGGCGGAGGCGCTCCGTGACGACTGCGCCGTGAGCGTTGCGGTCATCAGCCAGTACCGTGAGATACTAGATGAGGCCAAAAAGCTGGGATTCATCGCCGTGTTTAACCCCGAGAGCGAAAGGGGGATAACATCTTCCTTGAAACTGGGGCTTAAAAACCTTCCGTCCTCCGAGCACTATGTTTTCTCGGTTGCGGACCAGCCCTATTTCCACGCGGAAACGATGGCTGAGTTCGTGCGCAAATATCTTGAAAGCGGAAAGACCATCGGCTGCGTGACGGACGGCAAAACGACGGGCAATCCGGTCATTTTCAGCCGGGCCTATCTTCCTGAGCTTCTATCGCTCGAGGGCGACAGAGGCGGAAAGCAGCTCGTCACAAAGTATCCGGAGGAGCTTTTCCTCTATGCGGTTCCGCGGGAGGAGCTAATTGACCTCGACAGACGGGAAGACTTAAAAGAGCAGTAAAACCTGAGCTTAAAAGCTGTCCTTACGGGTAGTTAATGTCGGTGCGAAAAAATAAAACTCCGGGACCTGCAGCTATCGCAGGTTCCGGAGATAAACTATGCCGGCAATCAGAACAACTGTTTGCCGGAAACAAATTTGTGCGCAATCTCATGTCCGCTTGAGATATAAGCAAACTTTTCAAGGCGTTCCCTCAGAGTAATTCCGTGAAAATGCTTCGGAGGAGCATCGTCTATAACCACAGCGTCGAACTCATAGCCCGTTTCAAAGCTGCCGACCTTGCCGAAGAAACCGCCTCCGCCTTTTGTACCAAGGTAGAAGGCTTCCTCAAAGGTCAGAGGCCTGAGTGTGCTGTCCTGCAGCCGCCACCTGATTTTTGACATCTGGACGGCGTCCGTCATCGCGCGGAATATCGATTCTGTCGTACCGCCCGCGACATCGCTTCCCAAGCCGCAGCGCACGCCCATATCGACAAATTTCCTGACCGGAGCAACGCCGGAGGCAATGTTCGTATTCGACTGCGGACAGTGGGCGATATACACCCCGTTTTCTTTCATCCGTAGGATTTCCTTTTCGCCGGAGTAGACGCAGTGCGCCATTATCGTGGGCGCGTCCTTCCCGAACAGACCGAAACGGTCATAGGCGTCTCCGTAGAATTCAGCGTCGCTGCAAAGCTGTCCCACGAGTTCGATCTCCGCGGTGTTTTCGGAAAGATGCGACTGCACCGGCAAGGCATATTTCTGCTGTATTCCGTGCAGACTTCGCAGGAGCTCATCCGAGCAGCTGGGAATAAATCTGGGGGTTACAATGGGACTTACGTTTTCATAACGACCGGCACAGGCTTCAAGCCACGCGAGGGTATCGGCGGCAGACTGTTCGCTGCTTTTTTCGACGAGATAGTCCGGAGCGTTCCTGTCCATGTTTACTTTCCCGACTAAAGTGCGAATCCCCGTTTTTTCCATCAAATCCATTAGAATGAGCGTCGCCGGCACATGGACGGTTGCGAATATACACGCCCTCGTTGTCGCGCTTGCCTGCATCGCTTCGGCAAAGCTTTGGTAGGCCTCAAGCGCATAGGCGGTGTCGGAGTATCTGCCCTCCTCCGGGAAAGCACGGTTATTGAGCCAGCTAAGAAGCTCGTCGTCCATTCCTATCCCGCGGAAAGTGTACTGCGGGGCATGGATGTGAAGGTCCGTTAACCCCGGAATTATGAGCTTACCGGAATAGTCGAGCACTTCAAGCGCCGCGTATTCCTGCGGGAGAGCCTTGAATATGCCCGCGGATACGCCGTTTATGCAGACGAGAAAATGTTCTTCGTATGTTACGAGGGTATCTTTATCGAGACTGAAACAAATATCTCCCTTTAATATAAAACTCTTCGGTTTCAATCGTCTTTACCTCCCTTGGTATATGTGACCGAGCCGCGGTTCGGTCCGGACAATTTAGAGATTTATAGACAACTATTGAGGTAGTTGGTAGAAACACTCAACCGAATTATGAGCATATATAAATCATTTTATTATATCAGCAGACCGTTTATCGCGCCGGTTCTATCTCTCCTCACGGAAATAGGGAAGACCGAGGGAGGCGGGCGGCTGGTTCTCACGCTTCTTGCGCAGAGAAACAACGACGAGAACGATAATGGTTACGACGTAGGGGAGCATCTTAAACAGTTCCTGAGAAGAGCGCGTAAGATTCGGGATGTAGAGGAAAAGCCAGAAGAGAGCACCGAAGAGGTAGGAGCCCCAGATAGCCTGAGTCGGCTTCCAGCGTGCGAAGATTACGAGCGCCACGGCGAGCCAGCCGAGCTTCTCGATGCCGCCGTCGGTGGACCAGGTGCCCTTAATGTAGTCCATGACATAGTAAAGACCGCCAAGACCCGAGATTGCGGCACCAATGCAGGTGGAAAGGTATTTATACCTTGTAACACTGATACCGGCGGCATCCGCTGTTGCGGGGTTTTCGCCGACCGCGCGGAGATTTAAACCCTTGCGGGTTTTACTCAGGAAGTAAGTCGCCAGAAGAGCGAGGATTATCGCAAGATACACCATGAAGCCCAGTCCGGAAAACACTCCGACGTCGTTAAGAAACGGAAGCGTTGCGCGGTAAGCTCCGCTCGTGGTAGCGACGGAAATCTGTCCGACGCCTCCGGCCATTTTGTTCATAGCGCCTCCGAAAAGATTTGCTACGCCGGAACCGAATATCGTGAGCGTAAGACCTGTGACGTTCTGGTTTGCACGGAGCGTGATTGTAAGGAAGCTGTAGATAAGACCGCCGAAAGCCGCCGCCGCAAGGGCGCATAAAAGCGCGATGAGGAGCCCGACTATTGCGACAGGCGAAGCGGCGGCGGACTCATACCAGAAAGCTCCGGCAAGCCCGGCAATACCGCCGAGATACATTATGCCCGGAACGCCGAGGTTCAGGTTGCCGGACTTCTCGGTCAGTATCTCGCCCATGGCGCCGAAGAGGATGACCGTGCCGAAAACCATTGCCGCCTGCAGGAGTGAGAGAACCTGCGTCATATCATTTCGCCTCCTTTTTTCCGCGGAACACAAGCCTGTAGTTTATGAAGAATTCGCTGCCGAGGATGAAAAACAGTATAATGCCCGTAATCATCTGGGAGGCATAGTCGTTAAGATTATATTGCGAGGCTATCTGCATGGCGCCCTTCTCAAGGAAAACAAGGAGCGCCGCGATGAGAATCATCACGAAAGTGTTGAACTTTGCAAGCCACGCGACGATGATGGCCGTGAAGCCGCGTCCGCCGGCTGTGCTCGTGCTGATTGTGTGGGACGCGCCCGAGACTGCGAGAAAGCCCGCAAGACCGCAGACAGCGCCGGAGATCGTCATGGTGCGAATGATGACGCGACGTACGGAAATGCCGACATAGCGCGCGGTGCGCTCCGATTCGCCGACGACCGCTATTTCATAGCCGTGCTTGGAGTAGCGAAGATAAATGTACATGGTAATGGCGAGCACCATTACGAGGACTACGTTAAGTACGTACTGCTGTTCGAATATGGACGGGAACCAGCCCGCTTTCGTCTGCTGATTGATAACGCCCACGGTGTTGGAGCCGTAGGGGTTTTCCCACAGCGCGACGCAATAGGAGGTGAGCTGTATAGCGACGTAGTTCATCATCAGCGTGAAAAGTGTCTCGTTGGTTTTGAAGCGCGCCTTGAAGTACGCGGGAACAACGCCCCAGAGAGCGCCTGCGGCGCAGCTTGCAACAAATGAGGTGAGAAGCAGAGCCCAGGTCGGCATAAGGCTGCCGCAATAGATCATAACGGCCGCGGTGGCAATGCCGCCGACAAGAATCTGACCCTCCGCTCCGATGTTCCAGAAACGCATTTTGAAGGCGGGAGCGAGGCCTACGCCGATGCAGAGCATCATCATAGTGTCGCGCAGCGTGACCCAGCTGCGCTTTGACGAGCCAAACGCGCCTTCCCACATTGCGCCGTAAACCTTGAGAGGGTTAAGCTTGACTATTACGTATATAACGACCGCGCAGACCGCGAGCGCCAGAACAAGGCTTGTCAGCCGGATAAGCCAGGCGCGCCAGGCGGCGAGCTCATCTCTTTTCGTTATACGGACAAAGGGTTCTTTCGCTTTGTGTTTCATTTTGCCGCCTCCCCTCCGAGCCTGGTCATCATCATGCCGACCTGGCGCTTGTCAGCGCCTCTGCCGGGAACAATGCCGCTGACCTGTCCGCCACAGAGCACGAGGATACGGTCGCAGAGCTCCAGGAGCACGTCAAGATCTTCGCCGACAAAGATGACGGCAACTCCGGCTTCCTTCTGTCGGTTAATGAGGTCATAAATCGTGTAGGACGAGTTGATGTCAAGTCCGCGGACGGCGTAGGCCGTCATCAGAACGGTGGGAGCGGACGATATTTCGCGCCCGACCAGCACCTTTTGCACATTGCCTCCGGAGAGCTTGCGAACCGGTGTCGTAACGCCGGGAGTGTTGACTTCCAGCTCTTCCACAACGTGCTCGGCGAGCGTGTGGGGCTTCTTTCTGTCGGTAAACACGGACTTTCCGCAACGAAAGCTGCGGAGCATCATATTATCCGAGAGGTCCATGTTGCCGACAAGACCCATGCCCAGCCTGTCCTCCGGCACGAAAGAGAGCGCGACGCCCATGTTGCATATGTCACGCGGAGTTCTGCCGAGGAGCTCAATCTGTCTGCCGGAGTTGGGGTCGAAATAGCTTATGCTGCCGGATTCCACGGGCTGGAGCCCCGCGATGGATTCCAGAAGCTCCTTCTGCCCGCAGCCGGAAATTCCGGCGACTCCCAGTATTTCTCCGGAATTCGCTGTAAAGGAGACATTCGAGAGCTTTGCAACGCCGTCGATGTCCCTGACCGTAAGGTCCGTGACTGCCAGACGGGGCTGCGGATCCTTCGGCTCGGGACGCTCAATGTTAAGGGAAACGGAACGTCCGACCATCATGTTGGTCATCTCCGCGGCATTCGTGTCCTTCGTTGCCACATCCCCTATGAAGCGGCCGCGCCGGAGAACCACAACGCGGTCGGAGATTTCCTCGACCTCGTGCAGTTTGTGAGTTATTATTACAACTGCCTTGCCGTCGTTCTTCATGTTGCGCAGAACGGTGAACAGCTTGTCTGTTTCCTGGGGGGTGAGAACGGCGGTCGGCTCGTCTAAAATGAGTATGTCCGCTCCGCGGTAGAGAACCTTGACGATCTCCACCGTCTGCTTCTGAGATACGGACATATCATAAACCTTCTGTTTCGGGTCGACATCAAAGCCGTAGAGCGAGCTTATCTCGCTGATTTTTTCGTTAATGACTTTCATATCGAGACGGCCCTCGGCCGGCATACCTAATATGATGTTTTCCGCGGCCGTCAGCACGTCAACGAGCTTGAAGTGCTGGTGGATCATGCCTATGCGGAGGTCGTAGGCGTCTTTGGGGCTCCTGATTGAGACCTCACGCCCATCCACTATTATCTGTCCGGCGTCCGGATAGTAGATGCCAGAAAGCATATTCATAAGCGTTGTCTTACCGCTGCCGTTTTCACCCAGCAGCGAGAGAATTTCTCCTCTGTTAATGTCAAGACAGACATGGTCATTCGCGACGGTGGACCCGAAGGTCTTCGTAATGTCGCGCATGTGAACGGCAGCTTCGTCGCTTTCCATGGTGGGTGACCCCCTTCAAAAGATAGTCCATACGGGAAAAAGCCGCTCTAAGCGAGACGGCTTTTTCCCGACAGTTGGTTCTTTATCTGATTATTGAGCGTTGAGTTCGGTGATGCCGTCGATACGGATACCGAAGTACGGTGC
>Ga0074193_1000897_pt1 | contig 43245 bp, 25 predicted proteins | sample EPASupsiteHSE605_FD_64523 | JGI IMG/M metagenome (GOLD analysis project Ga0074193, IMG submission 64523) | Bioremediated contaminated groundwater from EPA Superfund site, New Mexico - Sample HSE6-05 | ecosystem: Environmental > Aquatic > Deep subsurface > Groundwater > Contaminated ...
CCCCAAAACGATTTTTTTATTCTGAATTTGACCCCCAAATAAACATTAGAAAAAAAGTTTAAAACCTTATAAAAGTTAACTGTCATTTAATTAATCGAATTCTCTTCAATTATTTCTTAACTTCTTTGACCCCAAAACCCCAACCAAAATGACCCCAAAAATTGAATAAATTGATAAATGGGGTCATTTTGACATCCCTATTTATAACTCTATTAGCTTCAAATAAATGAAACCTTACTCTAATAGCCGCAAAATACCATCGAAGCTTATAAAACTCAACCTTATATGATTATGAATATTGTTATTTTCATATTTAGATTTGATATCATTAATGTAAAAGAACAAGATAAATCATATCTAGCTAATTAATCAACTTAAGTGATTATGATTCCTGTGAAAACTGGCAAAAAGATGAATACGATTTGACATTTACCAGTTCTTGTTGAAATTTTATGAAAGTTCAGAAAAATGGTGAGCAGAACAGTCAAAAAATGATTGTTTGGTATCTTGTTGTATCTAGTATCTCATATGATAAATTTAGTTATGAAGGAGTTCTATATACTATTCTAGATGATAACAACAATGTTAATGTAAGTGGATATTATGGATCACCAACAGACTTGGTTCTTTCAGATTCTTTCATTTTTAATGATACTGTGTTTCATATCACATCAATCGGAAATAATTCTTTTGAGAATTGTTCAACATTGAAAACGATCAGCCTTCCATCAGGTGTTTTATCAATAGGATCATCGGTGTTTTTCAGATGTTCATCATTGAGATCAATCAATATTCCATCAAGTGTTATATCAATTGGAGATTCTGCTTTTTTCTTTTGCAAATCATTGTATTTGATCGATCTTCCATCAAGTATTAGATCAATTGGTGATGGTGCTTTCTCATTATGTTCATGCTTGCAATCAATCAATATTCCGTCAAGTGTCACGTCAATTGGAGACGATGTTTTCTCTGGATGTTCATCATTGAGATCAATCAATATTCCGTCAAGTGTCACGTCAATTGGATCACATGCTTTCTCTGGATGTTCATCTTTGCTATCAATCAGTCTTCCATCAAGTGTCACATCAATTGGAGACGATGTTTTCTCTGGATGTTCATCATTGAGATCAATCAATATTCCATCAAGTGTCACGTCAATTGGAGATTCTGCCTTTTTCTTTTGCGAATCATTGTCTTCGATCGATCTTCCATCAAGTATTAATTCAATTGGAAATGGTGCTTTCTTGGGATGTTCATCCTTGGAATCAATCAATATTCCATCAAGTGTTATGTCAATTGGATCAGATGCTTTCTCAAGATGTTCATCATTACAATCAATCATAATCCCATCAAATGTTACTTCAGTTGGAAACTTTGCATTTCGGAATTGTTATAATCTTTCAAAAGTAACAATCATGTCAAATCAAGTTGCATTGGAGTCCAATGCATTCAAAGAATGCAATCATTTGAGCTGTTTGATTTTCAAGGGAGACACAAATATAGCAAAAAGTGTACAATTACCAGTTATAACAAATGTTTTTGTTCCTAAAACATATAGAGATAAACTCTTTGGAGGAAGACCTGTGATCAAACTTGATCTTGATAATACTCAAAACATTTGTCAACAAGCTGAATCATCGATTCCAATGACCTATATTATTGTTGGAGGACTATCATTATTTGGGATATTATATTTTGTTTATTTCGATAATAGAAAAGAAATCCTAGATCAATCTGTTTTGATTGAATGATTGAATCACATTCTTGAATAAATCGACTTTTATTGAATCATTGCCACCATTTAGGTATCAATATTCCTTTTGCATTGTTCAGGATTGCTTAGGATCTTGATTGAATCAAATCGTATATTTCTCTCAATTGATTTGATGATACATTAAGATACTGCTTTAATGCGTATGATCATAAATAGCATTATGTAAATCCCAATGCCCGAAGTATTTGTATGGATTGGGAAAAAAACAAAAATATAGCGTTGATGCATTGTTTGAGACCTTTGAAATGCAATTGAGATCATTCGATTTTATAACCCTAGAATACTTGTTTTCATTTGAAAATATGTAAATTGATAAACTCGAATGATATTCTCATTCATAGAAAATCTTTTAAGCACAAACAGGAGAGTTTTAATAATAGTGACAATTCAAAAATTCATTTTTTATACATAATTATGTGCATTGGGCATGCTCGAGCAAAAGTGAGAAAAACTCTAGCATTCATTGTTTAAAAAAATTCCTTGAATCACATATACTCGAGTTTTTTATTTCCTTGATTTTGGTTTTGGGTTCTCAATTGAAGAATAAAATGTCACGTTTCTAATTTTATTCTTAAATCACGTTATGGGATGTTCTATTTCCAAGGCTAAACAGTATCATCGAAGGACTCATGGACCCATTTCTTTGGATGATAATTTAGGTGAAAAAGAACCAGAAGAAACTCCAGTGATTATTAGAGATCCCATAGAAGTATTAAAATCCGATTTCCAGACCGTTGTTCAGGGTGTTTCCAAGTTACCTAAGCAAGTACAAGTCAAACCAATGGTTTGTTTGAGCGAAAAGTCAATTCCGTTGGTTTTAGCATCAATGAGCTTGAATCCAGGAGGAAATGCCAATGTACATTTGCCAGTAGTTGCAATGAGTAGAGAACTTGAGGGGAGGATTGCTGTGTTTGGGTCAATCGATATACTCTTAGACTCCAAAGCTGATGTGACAGAAGCGTCTGTTTTTTTCGAAAGTCTTATCAGATGGATATCTAAGATTAACCGTATTTCTGTTAAAGTATGTCTTTTTGGGCTTTCTGAAGCTCAAAATACTGTGTTGATGAAAAATATGGATGGTTTTGGGTTTAGCGTTAAAACTGAACAAACTCCATTTGATATCAGCAAAACTCATTGCATAATATGTTTGAGCGATTGTTTGGAATCGAGCTTTTTGGAAGAATTTGTATCAAATGGCGGAGGGCTTATAGTTTGTGCTCAAAATGAAAGTCATATATTACAACCTTTGCTTTTAAAGGCCGGAATTCCTTTTGCGAATTGTCCTCTACAATACCCTCATTCAGAAGAGATTAGAGTACCAAGGAGTTTTAATGTGGCACATGAGATTACTTTGAATAGTCTTGTCACAAAATATAAAGGGCTTTTGCAATCAGATAGTCCTAATCCAACAGATCTTGACAATGCTGTAACATCGCTTCGTTATCATATAATGATGCTGGATAATGAGAAAAGAATAATAACCAAGGAATTACTGAATGAATCCAAAGAATTTTTATCTAGAACAAATTTTTCGAAAGATGGTCTTATATGTTCTCTTTTAACGCATGCGATTGTTGTAGTTTTAATATCTGAAATGGTAGCCAAACTTCACCCAAAATGTTTCTATGAGTTAGACTTATCAGACCCATTTCCTGGTACTCAAAATTCACAGATTATTGATAATTTTTCAATTAAAGTTCCTCCTCAAGGGGAGGGGTGGTATTCAACTGGATTATGGCTTCCTGCAGGGGTTTTAGGAACTATAACTGTTGATAGAATGGTTCCAGGCTTAGGAATTCAGGTTGGTTCTCAAACAGAGTGTATATTATCAAAACCAGGACCTTGGAGAAGGTGGCCCACAGCCACAATGTTTTTTAATGTTGTTTCTCTAACGACTGAAATCGCATCTCCATTAGGAGGTATCATATATTTAGTATTTGATATTGAATGCCAAACTGATTTGAATGTCAAGCTCTCAAATGTACAAAAATACTCTTTGATACAACTATCTGAGATTATTAAACCAGATTTGAGCATTCCATTTTGTGAAATTGTTGCACCAAATTGCATCTTTACTATCCCATCAAACGATGCTGATGGGATCAATGATATTTCAGAGTTTATTTATTATTATAATTCATTAATTTCAAATACTTTAAAGTTTATTGCATCAACAAATCAAAGACAAACAAGAGTTGTTTTTGATATTGAATTACCTGAAGACGGTTCAATTTGTGGATATCCTATAACCCTTGGATATGAGTCTATTGAGCCGATACTACATCTCCGTGAGCCTAATCAAGAGCTTTTTACCCTATTAATGTATATTGCACTACTTAATATCCCAGAAAATGTGTTTAATGAACAAAATGAGACTTTATTTTCTATTCTGGCCGCGTGCTCTGTATTTCTTCAGATGTGGCCTAGTTGCTCACCTCTGGAGTACACAAATGCTCTCTTACCTGAGCATTTTAATGAAATGTGGACTTACTTTACCAAAGCCAGAAAAGATGCAATACCAGCTATTATTACTAGAGTTTCAATGAAAAAACAAAGCTTCCCAACAGATGACCTTTCAAGGTTTTTAACAGACTTATCAAAAGAATTCAAGGTGGATCTATCATTCTTAGGAGGAGGAAAGTCTCAGGAAATTGAAAAAAAGGGACAATTATACTTAAACTCATCAGAGAGCCTCCAGTCTTTCCAGATCAATGAAATAGACCTTATATAAACTGTTGTTTACATTTTCCGTTTTTTAAAAATGAGCAGGAGGGCACCCGGCCAGAAACCAGATGAAGATTATGATACATATATGAAGAGAATTGAAGAACGAGTTCAACAAAGGTTAACTGAGGAATATTCTTCTGTTCCTGACAGATTTGGTAATATGTCACCTGTAGCAACAAAGAAGACTGAGCATCCAATTTTCAGAACGACCACTAACGACATTGGTAAAATGGAGATGAGTGAGTATGAAAGGCCAAATGTTTATAGAACAGCACCTCGTAACTTTACAGAAAAGCAACATTTGGGAATTAATTTCGAACATGGTGGACTGAATCTATAATATTTTCTAAATAATCATTTACTGATGTTAATAAGATTATTTGCTTGCGCTATGAATACGCGCCGCTGTGAAAAGTTATCATTCATTGTTAGTCCATGCTTGATAGGGTATTCAGCCGCAATTGTTATCAATGATCTCCGACATGAACCATTTATGACAATTCCAGTGCTTCCAAAAGAAGCCACACCAGATGTCGAAACATATACTACTTTATCGCCAGAATTGAAAAGTTGTGGGGGCATTATTTGTCCTGGGAACACAATATTGTCGAAGGTGGTAGTAATGTGTGATTCAATTGGTTTTGGCTCTTCTTTCATTAGGAGTTTTTCCAATTTGGAAATTGTATTCGGCAAAAAACTGCTTGAGGCAAAAGATATATGATGTGAGAATTTCTTAGGAGAATGTTCGTTGACCCAACTGGATAGAGTCTCAACTAATGATTCTCCTTCTGATCCCATATTATTTATAAAGCTCGTATAGCATTCTGGGAATGCTGGATTCGAATGATTTTCAATGAAGAAATTAATCAAAAGTCCTGATTTTTCTTTGTATTCATTCATTATTGGAACCAATGATGGGTTAACATAGTACAGACTCCTATCTTTTTTAATCCATCCACAAGAACCTTTAAAACCTTTAATCATTCTAAAGCCAACATTTTTAGAGTATCTAGGTGATGATATTGACCCCAAAATAAACAATATTGCCGATTCTGGAATACCACAATTGAGAGAAAATTGTGTCATTGTCATCCATTGAGATTTGTCATCGATAAATGTATGATTGAAGGAATTGGATTTACAATTCTTAGTTATACAAACAGAAACATTATTAGCACTGTATGATTCAATATATCCTATCGATTTGGAACTAATTACATATACAGGCATTGACGTATATAGTTGAATATCTGTCGGTTTTAATAAACACGACAAGACAGGTAGAAAACTAATTGGACATGTTAATTCATATGGTATCAATTGACAATTATTCTCGTATTCAAATAAGGTGAAGTTATGGTTGGAATAAGCTATTTTCCTGACTTTAATAAATACATCTGCTGATGATATATCAAGACCATTGCTATAATACTCTTTTCTTAAAGTTTGTAACACATTTTCAGATAATTCAGATTTATGAATCACATTATCAACTATCGAAGGTTTCATAAATGGATAGCCCGATAGTATCTTTTTCCCAATCAAACCCTGAAGGAATTTTATTGATAGACTTTGATTATCAGCGACAGTTTTTAGAGTAAGCCTTTCTTCAAGCACAATAAGTTTCTTTCTGTCAGATACAATAACTTTAACTGGAATGGCAAAAAAGGAAGGATAGTAATTCATAATCAATCCATTTTGAATTCCATTTAAATTAAAAACATGGTCATAGTCAATTGGAATAATTTCTGATTGCGTGATTAAAAATGATTTTTCAAAAATATTTCTCATCTTTTCTTCCTCCGAAAAGCTTTCTTTTAACCCATTATACACAGAACGAAGAGATTCAATATCTGATTTAGTAATATCACGAGCTTTTCCATGAAACACTGCTTTGAAAGATGATTCAGGATTTGTCAATTCTCTCAAACACACAGGAAGTAAATTGTAAGATAAATGTGGAAGTGTACATAGAAGTTGAAATTGAGGTTCAGAAGGATATGATTTATCGAAGTTAACTTCATATTCATCCATATACTTTATAACAATGCTGAGAGGCGGGGCACTATCATGAAAATAGCCCCATGTCCAAGATTGGCAGCCATACCTATAGTATCTCAAAACCCAATGAAATCCATCCAAAATATTGAATGCAATTTCTCTTTGTTTTTCAACACTACAGGAACCAAATTTCTTTTCAAAGGCTCTCTCTGAGAAATCTCTATCCATATTTGAGTTGTTAATAATCATTCTTAAATATTGAGCAAAGTTGGATTTGTGAAGGTGGTCATTCTCAACTAAAAACATATGTTTTGAGACAAATTGATCAACATATATATTAATTGCATTATTAAATCCTCCTTCTCTTATAGAAAAATCAGAGAAAGTAGGAATAAAATCATTACCAAGGAAAAAAGAAATCCAACAAAAATCATCAATCATTCGATCAATTTGATTAAAATCACCGTTCAATATATCCATAACTAAATATTCCCTAACAATTCCAACAAAAACAACAGCGAAATCTAAACGAGAGAATCTAAATCCCGAATCATTTAAAATCAAACTTTTGCCATCATTTTTGCTTTTGAAAATCATATCATTATCCTTCAAGATGCACATATTCTTGATTCTATTTTGCAAACATATAAAAACTAAATCAGAGTCAGGAGAATATACGCAGCAGTATGCATCTTCATTCCATAGAGATGCTTGTCTCTGATTTCTAATGAAATCAAATATTTTGTGTTCTCCTTCACCAGGTGTATGGTATGAACTGTAGATAACACTTGGCGTTTTCCATGAATCATCATGTCTTTTTTTTTCTTGGATGAATTCCAGTAGAACACGATGCATTCTCTCCATAAATTCAGTTCCAATTGATATTGAGTTCTTTTCAAAACCAGATTTATGGGCTTTGCCACCAAAGCGACGATCTCTCTGTTGAAGACACTTAGCTAAAGGTGCTGATCCATCAACTGCAATGAAAAGCAAAACCTTAGGAGATACAACACGAACTAGTGTGTCTAAAAATCGCAAAATCTCGGAAATTAACTCAGATTGATCTAGATCTTTGGACCCATCTATTGTCCGACTGGCATTATGAATAATGCAGTTAAAGTCGACAAAAAAACAATCAATACTAGGAAGGACACACTCAGAGAGTGATTTAGCAATAAGAGGGTACCTCTTGAATATCCATCCAAAAAATCCTCCAACCCCCATTAAAAAGAAAAAAAAATTCCCCGAAAAAAGGCGATTAAAAAAATAACCCATGACCTGGCCCATCACCCTTTGAATCCCAAGTAACAGCTTTCAAAAAACAGAATCCGCTTTGTGAATTTTTTGTGATGAAAGCCCATTAGCGCTGTCAATAATAAAACATTTGAAACCAGGACGATGAAACATTCAATTTTGAGAATTTGATAAAACTTTTCATTGTCTTTATCAAATTTGAGGGAAGCTTAAATAAAATTGCTTAATGGTTTCTATTATGTATGAGCCTCCGACAATCATGGGGAGTATTGATACTGATGAAGGAAAAGCGGGGTTAGTGAATGAGACATTGGCGCTCAGATCTCTTATTGACGGTCTTATTGCCTCTGGAAAACGTAGTTTTAGTATTAATGATACCTGCAACGCATATGGGGTTAAGAGAAGGGGGTTCTATGATTTTTTATCAATTGGATCCATATTTAACGTGTGCAGGAGGTCTTCAAACGACTGTTTTGAGTGGTTTGGCTTCGATGGCACAAAAGATATTCTTGAAAAAGTATCAGTTGCTGTTAATCAGGAACAATTTAGTGATATTTCGAGGGGGTTCAGTTGTGCTACGAATTCATCTTTGAACAATATTTCCATGAATGTGATCAGACTATTTTTCTATCTTCATGTCCGCTTTCTAGACCTAAGACAAGTCGCTAAACTTTTTTCATTAGGAGGAGCTAAATACAAAACAATGCTACGGAAGCTTTATACTGTTGCCACAGGGCTTGAGTTATCTGGTATTGTATCCAGAACAAACAGGGTAGCAGAAATACGTTTTTTATATCCTCTCCCTGAGAGTTCTCTAATGTTTAGTCCATTGAATGTGGCATCTCTCCTTAATTCTAAAAAAGAGATGGATGAAGAAACAAAATATCAAAAAAGGAGAAAACAGTTTAATGATTTAACAGAAGATCCAAGGATGACAACATTGCCTGTTACCACCACCTATAAGTACTTTCCATCACTTTGTTTCTTTCACTAAAGTAAATTGTTATTGGTAATTATATCCTATTTGTGCATTGTTAATATAAGAATTTTCAGTTGTGGTATACTCGGTTGTTTCATTCCCACCAACAAGGTTAACCTCGTCAACAGTGGGAACAAATATTTGAGGGTAAATAAATATTAATGAATAAGGATCTCCTATTGATATATCAGCAATTTCAAATTCATTGTTCGTCTCTGCTTCATTTGATAAGACAGATGGAGATAGGATGATATTTCCTGATGAAGCTAGAGATGAAAATTGGATTAATAACTCCCCAAAACCAGGATCAAAGATAAGTCTACCAAGACGTTGCTTATACAATGAATCCAGCCCAACCAGCGAGGAAAACATTTTCATGAGAAGTTCATTATACTGTGAGAATGGTTCACAGCGTATCATTTTCAAAAACTTATCAAGATTGTGAAAAGAGTCTGATGTTAAAAGAACAGGATCAGATGGCAAGAGAGGAGGAAATGAATTAGGGTCGTCAAAAGTTGTAGATGTGTCTTCCAAAGAATATGTACCAAATAAGTGTGGAATGTTCACAACAACAATCCTTTCAAACATATGGAGTTCTGGAAATGAATAATTATTGGGATTGTTTAAACTTTGAGTGAGAGATGGATCAATATTTTGTACAAAGAATAATGCAAATGGTCTGAGTCCATCTTTTGAGTCTCTTTTTGCAATACTCACAAAATCATGGAGATTTTGCAAAGAATTGGTTCTTTCTCGGAATTTGGTAATAATCCAATTTGAGATAGTGTATAAAGGCATCAGCATTACACTTTCATGGTACTTGAGAATATTAGTATAAAATTTAAAAACATTTCCAAGATCTTCATCATCAATGTTCTCCAATATGTGAACTACAAGTTTCATCATAACAGAGAAAAGATCGAGATTGTCGTACTCGAAAAGAGATGAAAGAAGACCACAAATATAAATATCTGACCATATTTCATTGAGAGCTTGAATTGTGTTTTTCATTATTAAAATATCAGGATCATCAAATAAATATCTACTAATTCTAGTGGTAACATTCGTCCAAAACCATGGAAGCAATGCCAAGGTTACTGTATATAAGCAATTCGGTTTATTGGAGATTAGAAGGGTAAACTTTGTTTGAACAAGTAAATTTAGAGCCTCAATCATTTCATGTAAAGGTACAGAATCTGATTCAAATGATAATACATCAAAAATACATCCAGTAAACTCTTGATTCCAAGGTTTGTGAAACTTCCAAAAAACTCCTGGAAGAAACTCAGTATTATCACATCTACACTCATTTCCAATTAAAACCGAAAACAAATCGCGATTTTCTAAAAAGAAGATTAACAGATTAATAGAAGAAATGAAAATCTTTGAATACCATGTGTGATTGCATTTAAGACACTCAACTGCTATCCAAAATAGAGATGGATCCATTGAAAGGGTCCGTTGACTCAGAAGTTCTTTGGCAACAGATTTCAGAGCATGAAGCATTGAATGAATATAGAGACAATATGGAACAACAGATGAGTCATTAGTGCACCCTTTTTCACATAAATAACGAATTGACTGTGAAACGTTCATTAATGACCGTGCACACAGTCCAATAATCAGGCTTCCGGAGCAAAGAAGTGGACCACGGAAGCATAATAAAGCATTTGATGCAATTTTTAAATCTCCACAACATAATCCCCACCTCAGCAATTCAAGACTAAACTGGTATGCAATATTCTTATCTATTGAAAAAAACAATGAACAAACGACTTGAGTAATTTTCTTTTGTATTACTCCAAGTTTGGATGTTCCATATCCGGACTCAGGATGGAACACAAAAGAACTCTCATTTAAAGTCGCATTTTCAGTAGAATTTGGCAAAGAGCCGACAAGCCTTTCAACTTCTGATAGATGATATAAAGCATCTGATTGGATATATGACCTAATACCAAGTACAATAATATTTAATAATGACTGAATTTCAAGATAATTCTCAGCAAAATGAATCAAACAAAAAGTAAAAACTGTGGGGAGAAAAGGTATCAAGGGACCAATTGATTCCGAAGAAAGTTTTATCAGGCATTGAATAATAAATTTTTGATACTGAAACTCAGTAATTGATATTAAATCAATTGTACTATTTGAAGAAATTTCAAGTGCTCGAATATCAGGTACTTTTTCATTGCTTTGTAATTGTTGGTCATGGTGATGACGGTAAAATGCAAAATTAAAACTTAAAAATGCTGTGAGATAACTGGCTACATGCTGTGGGGAAATTTTGTAAAGATATTTTATTATTGATAATAAAACATGCTTATTTTCGGTTTTTTCGGCAATTGTGAGAATTAATATCATTATATGAACAAAACTATCCCTTATTTGTCCATTCGAAATGACTAATGATCTCCATACCAAAAATAAAGATGTATTCACATCATCAGTTGTTAATTTGGAAAATGCAATAATCAATCGATCAATAAATGAATAACAACTAAACCGTATGAAGAGAGAGTCTGTCTCCGAAGATATCAATCTATTTTCAATATCAAAAGAAACTTTATCAAACCATGGAATTAAAACGCTCAATAATTTCATTACAGTACCTGATTCGAAACAAGGTACATAGTCAAAAACATCAGATAACACTTGTTCTAAACAAAATGCAAACTGATTACTAAGAAAGGAAGATATTTGCTGAACAGTATTCTGATCCATACCAGAAACAGATTCCCCAAAATTTGAAGAAACTTGAAGATAAAAAGCGAGGGCATTTGATAATGATTCATTTTTTCCAGATATATGAAATTGCAGAATTAATGGAGTTAAAGATCCTAACAAGATAAATGATTCATCAGCAAGTTGCTTTTCAACACTTAATAGACAATATAGACATACCAAAATCAAAGTACCACAGTTTTCATATACAATTTGCATAACATTATGTAATATACCATCATACTCCTGATGGACACATGATTTCCATTGAAAAAGAAGAATATTTCCAAGGGTTGTTTCATATGAAAGTGACGGAGATCGGAAAAATTGAGCGATAGCATGAAAGTAATGTCCACCATTAATTGATAATGATTTTTGTAAATAACGAGGATACAAAACTTCAAAATGATGAAAAAGAAGATTGACTAAAATGGACGGATCTTTTTGGGCAATTCTATCAATACAATCAGAAAAAACAGGAACAAGTAAAAGATTAGTTTGAGGAATTGGAGATATTGATAAAGCTGTTGATAAACTATGAACTAAGAATAATTCTTGATTTTGTGACCATTGATTCAAATTTGAGAGAGAAACAAGTCTATACAATAAAGGGATGAATGATCCAACATTTCTTGATATCTCTGGCGACACGAAAGCAACAATCTTACAACATGGGAATTGAAGATTTGGGATTCTCTGAAACTGAGATTGAATAAAAGAAAATAGTTGGAATGATGTGGATATGAAATCACTAATAATATTTGATTGTTGATATGAGTGCTGTGGGAATAAATGGTCTTCCAAAATATCATTTTCAATGTGGTTTTTCAACATTAAAAAAAGTTCAAAAAATAACTCATAAAATTCCTTATGTTGACAAATTGCAAAAAAATTTGGGTTCCAAGCCATAGCACGAAGTGACAAAGCAACAATTCTATAGTTAAAACTGGCTTTCAAAATGTATAAAAAAGAAGGAAATGATGATATATGCAACCCCATCAAAGTAATTGATAGAGATCTATATAATATATCAATAAATTTGCCAATAAAGTTATGTAATAAATGGAGAGACTCATTTGATGGTGATAAAAAAATATCTTTATGCTTCACCGGTGTATCAGATATTACTGATAAAAATGTTAAAACATTTATCGAATCAATTTGAATTGTAGCATTCTTTGAGATCAGCCCCTTCAGGAATAAATTCTGAATATATTTTAGGACATTGTTCTTCAATATAGAACAAAAAGAACTTGGAAATAGTTCATATATTTTTTTTGCAATTAATAAAACAATATGTTGCCATAAAATTGAATCATTACTATTCAAAATCAAATCGAAACTCAAAGGCATCAATGGTTCATATTTAAAATCACGAAAGCGAACAATTGGATCATTTTCAAAGAAGTTGAGAAACTCACGAGCAAATACTCCTTTATTAACAATAATCATTTCATGCAATCGAATTGGCTCTTCATCAAAAACAAATTTTGAAAGAATCCTTGATAATTTGAATGATGCCTTCCTTATATCAGGATTAGACATACACATACCAATGACGGAGAGAGAGTGCAACCTCTTAATTTGATCCTCTTCTAAATATCTCATACATGAAGCTGTTAAAACATCCACAAATCTGGTGACTGTGAGAATAAACGTATGAAGACTTTCACTTATTAAATCCTCAAGATTATCAATAACATAAAATATTTCATCGAAAATAGTAAAAGCAATATCAGGATATACAAAAAGCAAATATTGTGTCCACAAAACCAGGAAAGAAGATAAATGAATATCGTTACTTAGAATTTGATTAATTATGACACGAGAATGTAGTTCAAACAAGGGTTCTTGCTGAATGGGGTTACAAAATAGGACTAATTTGAGATAATACATTAAAACATAATGATCATCTTTGTTAATTGATCCAAATGTAAGAGAAGATACCTGGGGTTTAATAGAATATGAAGAAAGCATTGAATATAATTTGAGCCATTTTTCAATGAGAAATGGTTGTTCTTGCGAATACACTTCTCTCTCCTTAACAAAAACTCTGCTTTCGATGAATTTGGATATGGAGCATACCACCTCTGGTCTGGATGTAAAACCAGATGAAACAGAACCTGCAACTTCTGAAGGGGGAACAATAATTGACTGAATAGCTCTAAAAACAGATAAAGGAATATATGTTGCTGATCTGTCTTCAGAAAACATATGTGGTTGGGATGTTAGAAGTGATATTGCTTTGTTAAAAATCATTGTTCTCAGCTTTTCCAAAGCTATGGTAAAATCACAACACTCTTTATCAAAAGAAGATCCGAAAAAAGTCAAAATATTGGGATTTGCTTGTTGAATACTAAACAAAAACGAAGAACAAGGATCAAGGATGATTCGAACAGTAGATAAAAATAGGATTTCAGGACACGAAATTTTTGAAAAATTGTCCTCAAAAACCAATTTCAAAAAAAAAGGAAGAGAATAGTGAGCAACTAGGGACATCATGATTGAACACAATTGAATATCCGAATCATTCATTGTATTCCCAACCTCAATTATTTTACAATAAAAATTGGTAATTGTTTCTTCGTTTTCATTAACAAAAGGAGTACTAAAAATTTTGGAATAAAGATTAACAATTGTGCTGGAAAAATCAACCAAAAATATACCCTTTAATATATCTATCAGATTAAAAATAACCTCACAATGATCGTCGTTATCATTCAGCATTCTTTCCATCAGCTCCATCATTGCTAAACACTTGAACATACTTTACTTGATTAATTGTGTTTAAAATAATCGGCAAAATAATCGTTAAAATGAGTGAGACTTGTTGTATTAGTCCCCTTCCATCATCGGTGATTAGCCGGCTTCCCCCATATGAAATTCCGAAGACTGTTTTAGGAGTTTTGCAAAATATTATTGAAAATTCTATTGATTCTGGAGCAAAAAAGATATCTGTTAACCTAACTCAAACAGGGTTCATTAAACTTGAAGTTTCCGATGATGGCATAGGTATTAGTAGATCTGATTTAGGAAATTTATGCAAGTTTTATCATACTTCAAAAATTCGAACTTTAGATGACATTGCTAAACGGAAAACCATTGGATATTTGGGATGCAGCCTGGCTGCTTTATCATGTGTGAGCAAACTATTTATCGAATCGAAACAAAATAATAATTCTTTTGCCGCTCAGTTGTATTATACCAGGATAGTTCAACAAAGCAGTCCGAATATCTCCAACGGAACAAAAGTAACAATATCAGAGTTATTTCGAAATTGTGACTCTACTAGTGTGGTTAATAATTCTAGTTTAAACAACGAGTTACTGAGCTATATTCGAAAGATACAATATATCTACCCTTCAATTAGTTTTGAATTCTCAACACCATCCCAAAAAAGTTACATAGTACCCTATAACGAACCAAGCTTTAGGACATTAATTGAGAATAAAGCGAAGATTATTAATGAAAGATTTGATCAAAACTTTATGATAACGATTTATTTTGGTAATTCTCTTACTGGTCCTGGTAGTATCCCATTTAGTATTAATGACAAGTTATATGATATAGAGTATTCAAATGACAATAGAATACCGTCTGTTCTTTTGATTAAAGTGGTTGGCGATAGGATTCCAATTACTTCAAGTCATGAAGCTGATATTAAAAAGAAAGTTCTGGAAATGATTTCTAGAAATTGTAGGCTTGAATCTGATCCTGTACAAAAACAGCCTATTAGGAAAATCATTCTTGCATCAAATACTGTGCCGGAAACAAAACCAGATAATAATTAAAACCATGTTTTAATAAATAATATTGTTTACTGTATTATCCCCAAATTGGATCATTCCCTTCTAAATTGAAATCAACATCAGAAAACACAATATTATCATCTGATTCGGAATTGGTTGCTTTTGATTGGCTTTTTGTTTCGGTTTTTTTAATGTTTTGATCATATGCAATTGTATCTGATTGAGGACCAGTTTGATTTTGTGATTTTTGAGATTGCTTTTGATTTGTCTGCTTAATAAGATTATCGAGATATGTATCTTTGATATCATCTTGATCTGTTGTGTTATTATCAGATTCTTTTGATGAATTGGTTTTAAGATTATTACTTTGAATGATATCATTATTTTCATTCGATTTCTCAATAACACCATCGTTCTTAGGTTCCAATTTATCAAGGTCCAGATTGGGCAATTTGGATCTGGGTGATATCTTCGGTGAGTTAAACACTCCTTCAATACCCGAAGAAAAATTCTCTTCCATGTCTCTGGGTTTAAATCTCTGTTTCTCTATTCGTATTGGTTCATAAATTATCTCTTCAACAGGATTTTCATTCATTGATGACATCTCAGAAAACTCGTCATATACAAATCTTTTTGGAGGTGTTCTACATAAATTAAGTATTCGATCTGTTTCTTTTTTCAGTTTTTCTCCTTGTTCTTCTAATAGACTAAACCTTAACTTTGAATTACTCAGCTTCTTTCTTTTTACAGGATTGAAAGATGGAGTAGAAATAAGAATAGCCTCAAGGTTACTCTTTAATTTCGATATTCTCCTTGAATATGTTTCAAATGCTTCTTTATTCTTTTGTTTTTCCATTGCCAGCGTTTTTTTCAACTGATTCCTTTCATTTTCAAGCATTTTCAGTTCATCATCATATTTTAGATGCTTGTCCCATAAGTACTCTTGTAAACGAGAATTGATTTGTTGTAGTTTTAGTAGTTTCTTTGAGTTCATGAAAATATGTGTACGTTTATTATTCTGATTCTAGGAGATCAAATAGAGGTTTGGTGTTTTTCCAACCAAATATTCGGCCGTAGCACTCATCTTCGCGGTTATATGATACATCAAACACTATTAGTTTCCATGTGGGGTTCAAGTTTCCTCTAGTTTTGAAGGGAGAATCATCAATCAAGAAATCACCCCTTACCATTGTTTTATCTTTAGTAAAAATCACCCTTTCCATCCATTTTTCTCCAAACCATTTTCCAATCCATTCTACTCGGTCTCTCATAGTGTTAGAATGATCCGTGACAAGAGCAGTACAAAAATATATTAAATATCCTCTCCTATCAAGTTCTTCAACAGCTTCAGGAGCGCCTTCTAATGGAACCATTTTTTCATTGAAGCCATCTTCTTGAAGTATTTTCATCGAAAAATCCCTATTAAGTTTCAACGCATCATAATGAGATGCTGATTCTGGCAATTTGGAATATAAATCTGGATATTTTTGGGAAAAAACATTTAAAAAATGTTCTTGAAAGTTATTTAAAGTCGAATCAATATCTAACAAAACAATTTTAGCCATTATAAAAACTGCTAAATGGGTCCACTTTCTGTTCTTCGCCATCGTTTCAGTGTTGTGCTCCTAATTTTGTTACTAATTTCGTATTCATAGGATATACGGAAATTCTTCTCTTCAGACTTGATCATTGTAATCATATTGGAAATATCAAGATTATTGGGTTCATCAAATCTAATAATCTGTTTGTGAATATCTACTTTAGCATTAAGTAACCCTTCATTAATGTTTTCACAAGCAAGAAGAACCACAGAATTATTATCCAGCCCTGTAATCGAAGATATTTTGGGAATTGAAATATTTGAATATGAAGAAATGGTGCTTCGTATAATGTTCTTTTTAATTTCTTGTTCAAGATTTGATTGAACACCATTAAAAAATGGCGATAAACTATATAATAAATTTAGCTCGGATAAAGCTGGTAATATGGAATTATACTCACACCTAGTGAAGGATGTCAGTGGCTCTTTGATACTATTGAAAACAGTATTATCAATGAAAGTTAAAAAAGATTCAACAATATAAAGCTCATGTGGTTGGGCAGAAGCCAAAGCAGATAATCCAAAAATACAAAAAACCTCAAATTTGGATATAAAATCAATTGACTGCCATCCAATCTGCGATATAATCTCTTGGTACATATCAAAAACTACCCTAAACTTCTTTTCGTGGAAATTCACAGCACATTTGAGGATGGCATTATCAGATTTATTGGCATATATTAATGCCTTTCTCCAGTTTTCCAAATGTATGCATAACAAACATCGTTCAATATAGTATTTCCCAAGATGTGAAGATTTGCCTCTGAGCTTCACATCTCTTTTATAGCTCTGCAGTGCATTCCAAAATCTTAATTGCCGCATTTGAGCGCTAGCTGTGACAGAAAAATCAAACCTTAAATCAGGATTTTTCACCATCGACTCCTCTGCTTTATCCATAGCTTTCTCAATCTCAATTTCTTCTTCGTTGTTTCGATAAACAAGACTTTTTATATTCAAATTGCCCTTGATTCTCGAAATAAACTCTTCACGAGAATAATCGCCTATAGATACCAAGTAATCTTTCATAAGGTTTTCAAAATATGTCGTAATCATATTATTCTGGATTCTATTCACAAACAAAACAAAGTATTTCCATAAAAAGGGATACTGGACCCCCTCTACTAATAATGTGACAGTTCCCTCAGTATTCATAAACTGTCACCTTTTTTTACGTTGTGTAAATCTCCCATAAATAAAACACCAATTAGGGGAAAGTGTTATTTTTTCAATGTTTAACCACCTCATTTTTCTCCATCGTTTATCCAAATTTGTGATCAATTCAAGTTAAATTCAAAAAGTGTGCGGCTATATTCAATATTTGATACGGTTTTTTCATTTGTGTAAATGGAGCCATCAGCCTTAGAAGGGAATCAGTTTCCTGTTTCTGAGCAACAGACCATTGATCCCATGGGTAACCCACTTCCAGAGAATAGTGATACTAATCCAATAGTGTCAAATCCTGATATTCCTCAGGGTTTACAACGTGTTGGTCGTTTTGCAACTTTTGTTAACTTAGTGAATGGTTTGATTGGTGCAGGAATTGTTGGTGTTCCTGCAACTTTTGCTTTAAGTGGTGTTGGACCAACAGTTGTCTTGATTTTAATATGTTCTTCTTTGTGTTACATTTGTGGCAATTTCATGATTGAACTTCAGAATGAATTTAAGGTTGGAGGTCTTGATGATTTGGCCTTACTGGTTTTTGGAAGGTGGGGTCAAAATTTATTGGGAATTGGAGTAATTATATTCTCAATGTCATGCACTGTCGCTTATTTAATTATTGGATCGAATAAACTTAAAGACTGGCTTGGAGTTGCTGGTGTGAAAGTTGAAACGAATGGCCAATGGGCACTTTTAGTGTTTATTTATGCAATCTTGTTACCAATGCTGTTGACAATTCCTAGAAATCTTGGATTTTTATCCAAGTTTTCAATGGCAACTGTCTGTTGTATCATGTACTATATTATTGCTCTCATGATTAAATCGATCATTCAATTAGGTGATAATGGAATCCACACAACTGCAATTGGTTCAAAGTATGGTTCTGGTCTTTTCCAAGCATTTAGCGTCCATTGTTTAACATTTGCACTTCCTGTTGTTATGATGCCAATCATTGCACCATACAATCCATCTATAAAGAAGAGGAAGCTTGTTCATGGATTGGTTTATGTATTCTCATTTATAGCTATTGCTATTCCAGGATGTTTGGCATATCTAGTTCATGGAAGCACAACTGCCGGAGATGTTCTATCTTCATATAAGAAAGATGATGTGATGATCATCACTGTTCAAATAGCAATGTTTTTTGTAGTTTCATTCTCATATCCAATTATTGCTGTAAGTATTGTAGGCTCACTGGGGCAGATATTTTATGGTCAAAATATCCCTGAACTTCTTTCAACAAAACAAAGGCTGATATTAATACCTGTTGTTAATATTGTCAATTTAATAATAGCTATGTTTATTAAAAATATTACACCAGTTTTGGGTGTTGGCGGTTCGCTTGGAGGATGTTTTGTTGTATTCTTCTTCCCATCACTTGTAAAGCTAAAGGTAACTAAAGATAGTTATACAACCTGGGAGAATATTATGCATATTGTAATTGCCACATTTGGATTCCTTGCTGCTGTTGTTTGTGGATATTACTCGATAGTTGATGCAATTAACAAGTTCAAATAGACTACCTACACTTTACTAAAATAGTTAGTTCTTCAATTTTTTGCTGTAATTGTGAAACAGTATCCTCCAAATCCTTAATTCTCTTTTGCATACTTACAATCACTTGATCATTTGATTCAATAATATCTGGTGTGTCTCTGAATAATTGTTTTGCTAGGGCTTGATATTCTAGTGCTTTTTCACGATTTCTGGTTATTCCAATACCATGATAAAGCAATTTCGCATATTCATGAAGTGTAGTCGGATCTTTTGTTTTAGATATGACACTCTCAAATGCTTCAATTGACTTCTTGGGGTCCTTTTGTTGATACAAAATATCAGATAGCGGAGAGTGTATGAATCCAATAAATGACAAAGCTTTAATATTTCCCAAATTTGAAGATTCGGAAAAACACTGAAGACTCTCTTCAACTCTATCTTTATGAAGAAGATTGATACCCATTTGAAACAGTGCATCAGGATTCTTATATAGATTTGCTGCTATTTCAAGGAATCTACTGGCTCTATCTGAAGCATCAGGTATTTTTGAATAAATGTCATATCCAAGAAGCAAAGCTGGGCAGTAGCCATAAGAAACAGATTTCTCAAGAAAAACAAATGACCCTGTTGAAACAGATAAATCGTTGGATTTAAAATTAGTAGAGAATATTAAAAAAGAAGAAAGGGGATCAATCATCCCATTCTCTGGATGCTCAGCAATAATTATGGAATTCCAAAGAAGAGTACTGTTTGTAACCAAAGCAATAATCAAAGAGTTGCGGAAAACTTTGTATACAAAGCTTTCTATAGTATTAAATAGCTTTCCTGCAATGATTGGTGGGTTATCATTCAATTCCACCATAATTGAATCATTTTTTGAACTAATTTTAATTAAATCAGGGTTAAAACCAGGCGGAAGTCTTATTGCAATATTTATTATGTTATCTTTTTGTTGAAAATCCCAAGTATAAAGCTGTTGAAACTCACTCTTTATCATCAATAATTATTCTCGCTATACATTCCTTGCCACTGATTGGGACCAAAAGAGATCTGTGAAGCATTTGATTGATCAAAGTAGCTATTATTAGAAGCATAATCACTAGTCTCGGGAAATCCCCCGTTGAATTGTTGTTCTTCAATCACAACATTTGCAATGGGGTAATCAAATGGATTTGGATTATTTAATGGATTTAAAGTATCATTTATGGTGTTTCCACTGATCTCAGGAACAAAAAAATCTTTGGAATCATCCCCTGATCTAATACTTCCACTACAATTCTGAATTGAAAATGTTCCGTTTGTTGGATTAATTTGGATCCCGCCTTCTAAATCATGAATTGTAATAAATCTCTCTATATTTTCTCCTTCTAGTTGAACGGTAACTTGGATCCTTGATTTGATTATTCTCCCCTGCAGTTGTTTGTTTGCTTTGATATTCTCCAATTCGTAGAAACTTACATTGCTAAATTGCATATCGTTCTGGTTATCACTCAAATTACTAAAGAATTGAGGTTGTTGGTTGATCTGCGGAATACTACCTAACCCATTAGAAAAAAAATCTACTGATGAACTAATTTTCGAGATCCTTTTTGCAGCAGTATATTGTTCTTGATAAGATTGGCTTATAATAGGATCGGCCAAATTATTTGGCTGGGCTTGATTCATATAACTAAAATCATTCATAAATTTTGTTGGTTTTGTAAAGGAGTTGTTCAAGATATAATTATCCATATTAATGGTTTTAATGGGTAAGAAATACACTCAGAGCAGTGTTTTGATAATGATTTTTGGGGAAGAGAAATATTTTTTGAAAAAATGAATAATTGTCAATCATGATATAATAGACATAATATTATATCATATAATAATGTTGCCATAATCACACAAGGAATATTTGAAAACTTCCTTTAATTGTTATGTAGAGTTCATTACTCTCATAATCAAGAGAAAATATAATTAAATTGTTACATAATTTCTTATTACTTTCAATTCATATTTCATCAGTGAAATGTCTTCTTGATGATAGAATTATCTCAGAAAATAAAAATTAAAAATAAATATATATGTACGTCGCTGTCGGCCCATATCCGGATTACCGTTATGGTTCAAAGACGACTGAGATGTTGGATTGATAGTTTTAGAGCAGGCACTGGCCACCTCTTACAAAACCAATCATACAATGGCCGGGCTTTTTTGAACTACTGTGTTTGAATAATGTATTAACGATTATTTTCGCACGTTTACAATAAAATGGATAGTGCTGAAGTAGAAAGGAGAAGAATCATTACATTGAATCAAATCCGAGAAGTTATTAAAAAATTAGATTTAGAAGTTTTGACATCTGATAATAATCCTGATTATGAGAAAGAAATGCTTGAAGATGATTTTCGTGAGGTGGTTTTAAATTTTCCAGTTGTTATTCCTCCTGATTGTGTTATGGCTTTGATAAAGCATTATAAAAAGGGGAAAATGATTGATTATGATCAATTTATTCATGATTTATTGGAAACAGAGCTCACCAATCACAAAGTTGAGTCTCCAAGTAAGAAAAAAACAAATCCAGATTATGAAAGGCTTGCTAGATATTTATACTATCGTGGCACTGATTTGAGAACAGTATTTTCTTCAGCTGATAAAATAAGAAGTGGAAAGGTGACTGTGGATCAGTTCTGTAGGGGATTATTTGATTTTCCTGACTCGATGACAATATGCAAATCGGCTATGGACAAGAGAACGAAAGAAATTGATTATAGATCCCTTCAGATTTCTCTCGATAGTATTGATTTAAAGTTTATTGCTAGAGAGGTGAATGATCCAATTGATAAGCTTCCTGAGTTAATATCGAAGTTTATCTATATGGTTCGTTCCCGTGGTATTATTCTCCAAGATGTTTTTCTCAAAACAGAGATTACAAAATCTGGTTTTATGGTACCAAATAGGTTTTTAGTTACAATTAGAAATCTTAGATTGCCTTTATCGATTCAAGAGCTCCAAGAAATAACTCAGTTTTTCACAAAAGAAGATATGATAGATTTTAAGAGATTTCTAAAGATAACTGAACATTTTATGAAGGATGATTATGTTCCACCTCCTCCACCAATTGATCTAGAGGTTGCCAAAACCACGTTGTTTGATTTCTTTAATAAGAGAAGATTAAATATATGGTCATTGTTCAAGCCATTTGATAGAACTGGGAAAGGAATTATTCAAAAATCTATATTTTTGAACACTATTATAAAGCTGCACTTTGATATGAAAGAATCGGATATCAAATTTGTTGTTGATTCATTTACAATGGAAGATGGAAAATCAGTGAACTATATTGATTTTGCCAAAGAAGTTTATTCTAAAAGAAATATTAGCTTCGATCAAACAATTGATGCTGTATTACAAAGAATGCGCAATTATGTTATTGAAAAAGGAATTCGATTATCAAAATATCTATCCGCATATGATCGTGAAAAATCTGGACAGATTTCTACTTCGCAATTTATTGCTGCAATAAGAAGATCTGGATTCGAATTAAATGAAAAAGATCTTGCACTTATTAGGGACCATTATGAAGATAAAAAGACAAAACATTACATATTGTGGACTCTTTTGTGTCAAGAAGTTGATGTTGTACCATTATCTAACCTTTCAACTCAAACATCAGCACTCCAATTCTCTCCTTCAATGAGAGATGTTCTAACTTCATCAAGGATGATGTCAACTTATAGTGCTAATCAGCCAAGATCATCTAATCCTCGAGAGAGCCGTCCCGTTCCTGATCAATTGATTCCTTTGTATGGACAAATTTTCAAGAGGATGATGGATTATGGAATTGATATAGGTGATGAACTTATCCGAAAGGATAAACTCAAAAAAGGATATGTTACACAAGCTCTTTTTAGACAATCAATTAGTATGTTAGGATTGAAAATATCTCCTGAGGATCTCTCTGATTTGAGTACATTTTACACAGATGAAGCTTCTGGAAATGTTTATTATACACAATTCCTTCAGGATGTTGAAGAGTTTGGTAATCTTGCTCTTCCAATGGAGGAAGAGGATGACAATAATGAAGAAGAAATTAATGAAATTTCTATATCAAGAACAACCAGATTATCAGAATCTACCTCTGGCATTAATCCTGAAATATTGGTTATTCTCTCAAGGATTAAAGAAATGTGTAAAAGAAAGCAGCTTGAACCTTTGGAACTGTTTTCTCCATTTGATATGAGTAAAACAGGTACCGTTCCTGAATCAAAACTTCTCCAAATTCTTGATAGGGTTGATATTAGATTGAATGAAGGAGATGAGCAAATAATGATTAACGAATTTCGAGATTTATCAAGACCAGAGAATTTAAACTATCTCAGACTTTGCAATGCTATACAAGGCGCCTCATTTGAAACAACTCGAACATTTGAAAAGCCATTATCTCAAGATGACGAGCAAAGAATTGATTTAACAATTCATAGATTACAAAACACCCTGAAAAACAGAAGATCATCCTTTAGAAAGCTGTTTTCCAATCTCCCAATGAATACCATTGATATTAATGGATTTCGTAAGCGGCTTGAAATTGCAGAACCAACGATTTCCAATGATATCGTAAGGCTTTTATATAAAAGATACAGAGTATCTGATGAAGAGCTGAATTGGATTAAATTTGTTGAAGATTCGGAAAAACAAAGATTAATATTTTAAAATTAATTTTAAACGTCATTTTTATGGATAGAGTGTATGAAAGAAGAATAGATCAACTTAGAAGAAAAATTCAGCAGAAAATTACTCTTGCTGATGATGAAATTGCGCGTTTGTCTTCAGATTTATTGAATATTCAAGGGAAAATTGTATCAACCAAAGATAGGTATCATAATACCGAACAAAAATGCAAGCAGCTAAAACAGGAAATACTTGGAGCAGAAAAAAAAGAAAAAGCAGCAATATCTCTAATCGAAGCAAATAAGAATAAAAAGCATATCAAAAAAATTCGCCAAATTCAAGAATTTCATGCAGAAAGAATGAAGAATCTACAAGAATCTTACAAATGTTCGATTCAAGAATTGGAGAATATTTTACGCAAGAAAGAGGCAGAAATAATCAACCCCATTATTCGTAAAATAGATTTCACCAAAAAACAATCAGGTGAAATTGAGTTAACGATTAACAGGTCAAAAATTCTTACAGATTTTGTTGAAAATAATCATAATAATGACATTCAGCTTGAAATACTTGGTCATCTGACAAAATCAATCAATTCAAAAAATATTGAAAGAATTTCATCGTTACAGAACGAAAAATCTAGATTAGCTGAATGTGTAAGTACGTTGGAGGACATTGAATCGAATCATTTGTTGAAAATGAATACATATCATAATAGATTAGATACTTTAGACATACAGTATCAGGAAAAAGTTCAGAGGCAGAAAGATAAGAATCTGAAATTCTCTGAGAAATCAGAAATTAAATTAGGAGATATAGAAAGAAGATGTGCACAATTACAAAGGACAATGGAAAAGATTGATAGAAATCAAGCGACAATTGTATATTCAACAATTAATGAAATAGATGCGATGAAGAAGGTAATTGAGATGCCATCTGTTCCCAACAAACCAATCGATAACAATGACATCAAGACCAAGTTCGAAAATCTAAAGAAAACTTTGCAACAAAAAGAGAATGAATTATATCAACAGAGAAATACCAACGATTCTTTGAGGAGGGAACTATCAAGACTTGTTCATGAAAATGTCCTAAAACAAAGGAGAAAAGAAAGGGATGCTTAACTAATAAATGGTTTTACTATTTCTTAGATCTTAGAAACAATATGATTTTCTTCTTCTCCTTCATGATGAGAAAAGAACATATCAAAAAGGGGTGTATGATAATTCTCATTAGAAATTGAACAACCCATGTTCTCACCAATGGCCAATAAACCTGAATCATGGTAATCATCAACAGGTTCAAAGGTTCCCGGGGAACTCACATTCTCCATTAACTTCCTCTCGGCCATCTTCTGTATTTGTTTCCTCTTTTTTACCATATTTCGCACTTGTTTGGAAATAATTGTCTCCAAGAACTTTGGAAGCCTTCCGTTATCACATAACTGAAATACTGAAAGAACATCTCCATTTGAACCAAGACAAATAACATGTTTCACAGATCTGTGATCACGTGGTCTTCTACCCATTATTCTTATAACCCCTTTTGAATGTGAAATATTTATCAAAAATTTCAACGTGGTTCATCATCTGATACAATTTTAATTTAATTTTGTAAAAGTTTCAATAGTTCTTTATTGAAAAGCAAATATCTTCTCAATTTTGAAAGCAAAAGTGTAATAGAATTAACCGTTTTCGTTTAATCATGTAATCTATCACCATTTTGTTTTGACATTTAAGCTATTTTGAGAGAACATAAGGAAGGTTAGATTTTTGAATGATTCCATAAGAAGGATGCAGCTTTTTTGCATATGCATTAATATGTTAAAATGGTTTTTTCTGCAAAAAGTTTTCGATTTTGCATAATACATGAATTATATATTCATGGGATATGTTTTGGTTTCATTTTTTTTTAGATATAGAAGATCAATCGGTATTATAAGACTGATATTTATGATTATTTTAGGTTTTGGGAGAGAATTCTGGCTTGATAATGAAGAGCATGATTCAATGCCCTGCCTGACAACTGCTATCAAATTTTGAATAGGAAGTTAGAAAAGTGACTGGTTGATAAAGTGTTTTTTATGGACAATAAACGATGCATATCTCAGTGGAACAATGTTGAGATGGAATACAACGAAAAAGATATGATAGAAGGTCAACTTACATTGTGGGTGAGCTCTGGGACATATTATTTCTTGTGGATTCCTGCTGTTTTGGGGGATTATCAGTTTGGTGATGAACCTAAGAAAAAGAGCGTCATTATTTTCCTTCATCAAGTTGAATCTATTGTAACGGATTTTGTTGGGACGATTTATGGATATATTACGTTTTTTTTCAAAGATTTGACAATATTTCCCAAATTTGTTTTTAAACAGAATGGTATATTGATGGTAAAACATTTGGTAAGCTATTTGGTTAGTCAGAGACTTGCTTTTGTTGCCAAGGGTGCTCCATATTCATATATTATATGTAATGAATCAGGGATATTAATTCCAATACCGAATGGTTTCTTACATTCCTCAACATTTTTGAATTTAAAACTGCAATTCGATTCTGTCCAATCTTTTGGTATTCATTCATCCGAAATTGATAATGGTTCATCATTCACAAGCAAAGTGTTTTTGAGGTTAATAGAATCTAATGGCAGTAACGATTTACTAAAAAAGATCAAACTTGAGATTATCAATCATGGAATTGATGATCAATATAGAGCCACAATTTGGCCCTATCTTCTAGAAATATATCCAATTGGATGCGATTCCGAACAAAAAGACTCTATTGATAATTTTTTTTATAGTTTGTATATCAGACTTGGAACCAAAATTGCACACTATACCAGTCAACAAAAAGGATATATGCTTGAATTATTCCAAAATATTGATTGTGATGTGCTGAATTTAGCTGAAAGGACAACTGTTTTAGGAGAACATTTGAAATCGATCAAAGATATCTTATATAGGTTCTTTTCTTTGCAGATTCCAAATATAAAGTATTGTAGGATAGCTTTTCTTGTATATAAGCTTTTTATTTGTTTTCTTGGGAGTAATGGCAGTATTGTGTCTATGAATGATGGACGTTTAAAGGAAATAGATCATTATGAATCATTTATTTTCTCTATTCTATGCTCCATTTTTCATAAAGGGATGCTCAATAAAGTTTTGAGTGGTGATGATGAGATTAGAAAAGCACTTATAGATTCTATTATTCAAATACTTGGTGACACCCACTCACAAGTCTTAAAATGTGTCAGCAAAACATGCCTCGACGACTTTACCTTTCTTTTTGACCATATTGAGACCCTTTACTCCGCTTTATTCGATGATCAGAGTCTTTTTTACTTTCTTGACCATCTCTTTTGCCTCAATCCAAATACATTTATATCATTCTTTTCGGCTGCTTTCACCATTTCCATTGTTATTCCTCTATCCCAAACATTAACACTTCCAATATCATTATCCCTTAACGAAAAAATCATGCTGAATGTCAACATCAAGGAAGTTAATAAGCTTGCAGTCCATCTCTATAATTCACCCAAATCAACGCACCTTTCACAACTTCTGGATATCCTATCGTCCAGTACCTGTTTATCAATGGCTCAGCCCAAATTTACAAAAATAACCGAATAAGCGGTTATGTCATTATTGGTCTTGGCCGATTCTAATCATTGAAGTATGTATTGATCTGCATGATGAAAACAACGACGGTCTTCTGAATGATGACGAATTTCGTTTTCTGAACATGCAGAACCATAATTTTTCTAACACTCAGTTTTTTAATTATTAATCTTTCATATCCTTGAAAGGAATTTCTCATATACACATGTACACATGAATAAAAATGTTGTTATAATCATTTCTTTTTTCCTTTTTTAGTGATCTTTGTTGGTGGTAATTTTTTCCCTCAAAAGCAAAAAAACAAATGAGTGATTTAACACCTTTTTCTGGAGCTGATTTATCAAATTATCGCGAGGAGTTATCCAAAGGAAGGAGTATAAGAACGCTTACATTGCGGAGGGTTAATCGTCCTACAATTCTAGGGTCTGTAGGGGTTGCATCAAATTCTGTGAGTCAGAATCGTGTTTATTTGTCCAAATCGCCTATTGATAATGATATATCTGTTTTAAACGTCATTTCGGTTTTTTCTTCGAATAATGAGAATGCAATTATCAATATGTGTCAGAGAATTTTTCAACATGGAGTTCAGATGCCCCGAGTGCTGGCCAAAATATCTAAGTCGGAAGAAATAGTTGATAGTTTGATACAGTTTTTGAATGGTGCTTTTTCAAGTGTAACTAAGTGTTCAATTCTGTCTGCTATTGCTGTTTTGTTTCCCCTTCAGGATGATTTTCATGAAAAATACATTGATGAAGGCTTATGCTATACATTAATTGATTTTTTATCTTCAAATGATACTCAAATGATATCCGATTCTGTCTCTTTGATAACAATAATTACTAAGTATTCTTCATATGCTCGAGATTCTGTTATTTGTTTAGGTATACATGATATGCTCCTTAATCTTGCATTAAACCAATCCGACGAGATAGCTGAATCTTGTTGTGATGCGATATATAATGTATTTGCTCATTCTGAGGAGATTGAACTAGGAATTATTCAACAGTTTTTTGAACCACTTAAGGCGCTTCTCACTTTGAACTGTTTTCCTGCACTTCGAATTGTTCTGTTAATTTTCTCTGAACTTGCAGCTCATAATCCTTCAATTGTGTACTCATACCACCAAATAGGTCTGTATGAATCTGCTGTATCATACCTTAAGACACCAGATTTGGTCCAAGAATCATTAAGATTGATTAGCGCTTTGGCACTTGGGAAAAGGGAGCATATTCAAATCATGCTAGACAATGGTCTTTTTGAGCAAATCAATATGCTTGGCGAGGATGAGAATCTCAGGCCAGATGTTCTTTGGATCATTTCTAATCTTCTTGATTCATCTAGTCCTTTAATTCTTCCTTACATCAATGAACAATTCATTGTCGGATTAATTGAATCCTCAATGAATAGTAGCTATGATGTGAGGAAAGAATCTGCATATTTATTGTCAACAATTATTTTGAATATTTCATTTGATATATTATATATATTCTTAAGTACACTTGTTGTTGAATGTCTCTCAGAAATGATTAGCTGTGGGGTCTCTGATGTGGTTCTAAGATGTATTGAAGCATTACTAAGATTGGTATACTTTACACACATTAATTCTGATAATGGTCAGTTTCTTGCAATACTACTTGAAAGTGAGCTTTCTGATCATTTAACAGATATTCTCTCATCAAGAATGGAACAAGCCACTGAAAAGGCATCCTTGCTCCTCAGCTTCCTTAACATTGTTAGGGATTAGATTATGTAAAATAATATCTTTTCACTTTTTTGGCAACGGTTTATGTTCACAAATATTGTGAAGGGATTTTTTAAAAATTCAAAAAGGACCGTTTTTTATTTTTATGAATAACGAACAAGCCATCAAGCTCTTCGAAGAAACTGATGTTAATCATAATGGCAAGCTTGACATTGAAGAATTTCATTCATTGATGTGCAAATTGGAAAACAATCCAGAAACGAAACGTGAAAAGACTGATTTCTACTTCAGGGGTCTTGACCAAGCCAACCAAGGATTTGTTAGCCAGAATGACTTTTTCGTTATGATTAGCATTATGAAAAATGAAGGCAAAATTGGTCGGTCAAAGCTTCATTTTAGGTGCGCTGATCTTGATAGAGATTCTCAATTATCTATTGAAGAAGCCTACAATCTTCTCCAATTTCAACATTTCGACAATATCACTAGAGAAGATATTGAAACAATTCTCTTTGAAAAGACTGGGAAAAAAGAGTCTATGGTCAACTTTGCAGTCTACTACAAGCTTGTGTCTGGTGATGACATTGATTTGAACACAAATCCATATGAAGGAAACTCTGAGAATGTTGCTAAGAAATCCGGGTGCTGCCTGATTTTATAAAAAGAACCCAAACGTCACTTTTTTTAAAAATAACCTTCTGAAAAATGAACAAAATGGCCTTGAAATTTGTGAATGAACGATTATTTTGAATTTCAAGCAAGAGACAATTTGTTAATGAGTTTACCAATAAGTATTTATCCAAAGTGCCTGAGCACCGGGTCTAGTAATTCCGAGTATCATCATTGCATGGCTATAACATATTACCATGGCCAGCAAATTATTGCATATGGATCTGCTAATCTTGTTGTTATTGTTTCTAATACTTTGAATTTGATTAAATCTCTTGATGGCCATCGGACTAAATCTGTTGTTACTGCAATTGCTTGGGCCCCTTTTTCTGGGAGGCTTTCTTCATGTTCGACTGCAAATGATATTTTTATTTGGGAACCAACAGGGAAATCATGGGTTCACACTCTCACAATTAAATTAGAATCCGTTGCTACATGTGTATCATGGTCAGTTTGTGATCAAAAGTTTTGTGTTTGCACTGACCAATTCATGATATTTAACAAAGAAAAAACATCTCGAACGAAATATACTTTTTCTCCTATATTCGTTAATGCAATTAAGACCATATTTTGTTCATTTTCTAGAGATTCAAGGTTTATTCTTACTCTTCAAGATTCAAATCGTGACGTTTTTGTATGGCATAAAAGATCATCAGATCCCAGCGACTATGGTAGGATTCCATTGTATCACCCATCTCCTGTTCTGAATATGAGATGGAGAACTTCTGATAAAATTCATGAAAGAGGTAGTTTTATGACACTTGCAAAAGATCATGTTGTTAGGATATGGACTGAAACTGGCGTAAATGAAACCCTTGCATTCAATGTTGTTACAGTAATTCCAGCATCATATGGAACTGTGTCTGCGGCATTTATAACCACCTCTTCAAGAATGATTCGTAACAATCCAACTATTGTTTCGTCAATTAAAAAGTCTAGAGTTGATAGCTATGCATATGGTCATGGTCATTTGCCCCTAATTGATGATAATTACCGGAAAGCAGATACACCAACAAGACAAGAAATGAGGAGAAATAGAAGCTGGCTCTTAACAATTGATGATAATCACAAAATTTATATATGGGAGTTGTTTGGTATCAGTTTATCTGTAAGAAGAACCCCAACACTTTCTTTGTTGAGAGTAATGGAGAGTAATTATAACTTTGTTCCAGATCAACTTAACCAATTATATGCTGTATGTAGATTAGAGAGCGAATTTTCCCACTTTCAAGACCCAAATTTTGTTGGTAGACCAGTTTCTATTTCGATGACAATCCAAAATCAAGTTACAAAAATGATTGAAAGCATTGATGTATCTCTCACAACAATGGATCATCCTGTTAAAGTGGCTGGAAGAACACAAGGACATCTCCACCCCATAAGATTTATTAGAATTCATCACAAATTGCCTCTATTAATGACGATTGATTCCAGTAATATTCCATTTATTTGGGAATATGATGATACAGATGTTTTTGATCCCACTGTTTTGACAAAATTTGCATTGGAAGTGAAACCGACGTTATTTGTTGCTGATTGGATGAAAAACAGTTCACATTTTGTAGGTCTAGGAAAAGATAGTTTTTATGTATTCGAAGTACCTCCAGATCCATCACCTACTTCCAAGCTTACAGTAACAATGATTCCAACAAATATTATGCATGATTCAATTGTAATTGATATGAAAGTTTGTTTTGAAATCGGACAAATTGTTATTATAGTTGCTCTCTTCACCACACATATGGATACTCTTGTTCTTAATGATAAATCTTTATCTGTTATCTGCTCAACAAAAGGATCATTCACTTATGGAACAAATGTATATATTTCTAACTTGTTTCCTTTGAAAGGATCAACTGTGTTTTTTTCTGCTGAGAACAATGGAACTATTCATGCAGTAATTTTGTGTGAATCCGATATTATTAAGGGTTCTTATTGTGCAAAGAGTGAAGTTGTTTTATGTGTCAATGAACCTGTTATTTCTGTTGAACATGCACATCCTTGCTTTTTGTTTATTGTTACCAAGAAAAAAATAGTCATTGCATGGAGGCAAACAGCAGAGTTTTATAAGTTTTGTATTATTCAAGAGTTGCTAATCGACTATAAGCCATTAGCAGCTAGTTGTATTCCATCAGGGATGTTAGCAATATCTAGCCAAGATAAGCTTCACATATATCATCCAATCAGAAAAAAGGCTTCATTTCCTCACACCAATTCTGAATGGGTTTTGGCGGGTGTTTCAGAAATCAATAACATTACAACATTGAAATGGTCACTAGATGGTATATTGATTGTTGCTTCAGATACAAAATTATATGCTTTTACAAAATATATGGACTCGTTTTTGCTTAGAGCAAATCATATAAAGTACCCCACAGTTCATCATTCTCTTTCATATTTCTCTCGCGGTATTTATGATTTTCATCCCTCATCATTAATACCTCTTTTGATATCTGGTAGATTTGGTTTGCTTGAAGAAATGTTCCTCTTTTTATTAGAGAGATATGATGATCAAAATGCCCATTTTGTTTTTTCACATAGACTTTTCAACACATCCAGAGAACATGGTAATGGAGCTGACAAAAAGATAGAAGAACAAATCGGGGCATTAAAGGCAATTCATTCTTCTAATCCATTTCCCGAGCTTACTGAACAGGAGAATTCCAAACTCTCATTAGTTTTTGAAGTCTTTTGCAAACTTAAGAATAGTGATATTTCAACTCTTGATAGCTTCTCAAGCATAATTTTTAGAGCTTGTCAGTTAGGATTGGATGCTCCACTTCCATTCGATATGATATGGGTAGCTAAATCGATTCCCAACAAATTACCTTTGATAAATAAGCTTGATTTATCTAATTGGGAAATTATTGAAAAATGTGGATTTATTTATTGGGTTGATACAAACGAAGAAATGCTTTCAAAAATAGTCCCTATTGCGATCTCCATTTTTGAAACAAAGAAGTATTTATCAATTCTTTTATTAACTATTGCAAAACGGTTTTTAATTCTTCAAAGGCTGTTTTCCAAATCCGGTGATGACACAAGAGCTCAGTTTTTTGTTAGGGATTTTTCCAAAGAAAAAGATCGGAAATTTGCGGAGAAAAATGCATATAGTGCTTTATCAAAACATGATTATCATGTTGCAGCAGCAATGTTCTATTTGGCTAATGATGTTGATAGTCTGGTGTCTGTAATATTAAAAAGTATTAAGAGTTTTCCACTGGCCTATTTTGCATGCAGATGTATTGATAATGGAGTTGGGAAGTACACAACAAAACTTATCAATGAAGTTTTTATAGTTGAATCAGATAATGTAAGAGATTTGGCCGCAAAAGAATTTTTCCGATCTGTTCTGGTGCCACATGCGAAAATTGACATTAAAACTAGAATGATTCAGCACAATCCAGGGTTTTTAGAACCGTTATCAGTTGAATATGGAGACCTAAGATTTAACTCGTGTGAAGTATTGCCAACAAATTTAATAATCAAGACAGATTTTGTCAAAACATTATTCTTTAGTGGACATTACCTTCTTGCTGTACAATACTTACCATATTTTGATTCATTCGAAGTCCCTTCTTTTCGTCAGTATACTTCATATACATCAAAACCATCATTTTCTCGCTCATTCTCTTTTGATATTGCACCTCTTACTGATCTCTCAAAATCTTCATCGAATTTTGGAAATTTAGTTGATGAATCACTCGAAGAGGATGATTCCGATTATTCTCAACCTAAGCAACTCTCACAAGCTCCTCTATTTAAGTCTATTAGGAATAGCCAATCTCATGCTCTGATCTCTCCTCATAAAGAAAATAACACAATTATCGGTCCCCTCAAATCGACAAAAGAAAAGAAAAGTGAATCTTCGTCCTCTACTGATGATGATGATTTGTTTGGAATTAGTAACAGTATATATTATGGAGGAACAGTTGATTCTGAAAACTATTCTGATTATTCTGATAATAATGATGATCCTCAGCCTCTGTTAATGCAATCACCTTCAATAATAAATGTGAACGAAGACACTAATTGGCTTACTGTGGTTATTGTTTTTAACATATGTCGATATAGACTTGAAATGTTTCTTGATACGCAAATTGGATTATCTATTAATAACAAAGATTTATATCAAATTCACCCTGAAATTATTCAAGCAGGAAAACACACAGCATCAATGCTTCCTCAATTACATAATCATCTGATAAGATCATGTAAAAGGCATGGTTTTATATATCGTCGGCTTTTGTTTTTATCGTCTAATGAATCAAAGTACCAGTACATTCTTGAATTATGCCAAAACCTGAGTTTAGTTCCGGATCAGATGCTATCCTTTTCATTAAGCTCTCAGCAAATAACCCAAATCGCTCAAACAGCAAAAATTTTAATGCTTGGTATTAATAATCAACTGATTCCATTTTCCCAATTTGAGAATTTTGAGTTTATTGTGGCCTCTATAGTGTCATCACTTTTTATGTATGCATTTTACTATCAGGATGCATCGCTAATGAAATTGATTCTTGAACTCGATTTGAAATCTATTAAATCATTTCCACCCGAAATAATATCTGTTCTTCAAATCACAACTGTTACTCCTGGTGGTTTTACATATGAAACTATTAAAGGATCTGTGGAACATGATTTCTTTTCATTTATTAGCGCAGATATGGCAACTCAGTTTTATGTAGATGGGATGGATGACTTTGATGATGAGAATCTATATCCTTTTGCTGTTGCTCTAATGGATTTCTTGTTGGTGGACACATTTTTACGCAATATTAGCAATTTAAGAGTGAATTCCATACCTGATTTTGAAAAGCTATATATTTTTTGGAAAAAGCTTCATGATATATACCTTCAACTTTTCCAATATGCTACACTGAATTTTAATGTTTTTATTGAAATTAACTCCCTAAGTTCAATAAGAGTACAACAAAATGAGAGCATTAACCAATTATTAAGCTTTTTATTGGATCAGAATAATAGAACAATAATGATTCCACAGTTTTGTCGAAACTTACTGAATAAGTTTTCTGATTCTAAACTTGAAAAATACTCAACCAGCTCTCCCACTTCTCATTTAACGAAAAGTCAACAAGTCGTGAAATTTAAGTCTGAATTGAAATCATTATGTATGAATCCATCTGGAAAAGTCATTATTGCTGCAACAGCAAATGGAGTTCAAAGATTTACTTCAAATATAGTCGAACTTGGTAATTCCAATTCAACTAATGATATGATATCCATTATCCCTGACTTCTATCAGGAAACAAGTAATATTGGAACCCTTAGACAGTCAAGCCAACTGTCAAGAACTCCTCTTAGTCTTGATCAAACTAGTATTGCCATACATCCAACCAATCCAACATGTGTTATTGCTCACCCAAGGGAGCCTTTTGCTCTTATTGGAGATTATTCTGGACAGTTATGGGCGCAGTCATTTGCTCATGCCAATGATGCTTTTTTCTTCGATTCACCAATATCCTCACCATGTTTGTCTTTAGCTACTTCATATGATGGGTCAATTCTGGCTTCTGGTCACGGACATGAAGTTCTTTTATATTCAATGTTTTTAAATACCCAACGAAAATCTCCATATTCTCGATATGATATTTGGGGAACTCGAGTTAGATGCCTTGACTTTGTGAGAGGTTCTGGCTTGTTTGTTGTTGGTCAATCTCCATCAAATTATTTTAAGTCTACAATCTCTTTCTGGGATTCTCTATTGCCCAATAACTCAGCAATGATAGCATCTCTAAAGTGTGAGAATGCAAAACCCGAGTCAATGAAATACTCAATGAGATATAGTGCTCTTTTTGTTGGATGCTCTGATGGGAAACTTCATACAATCGATACTCGAATGTTCAAAATCCGAAACACTATAAAAGCACATGACAGATCCATAAAATCTCTTAAAATAGATGAAACAGAGTCTTATTGCATAACAGGTTCAATTGATGGTAAGATGCATATATGGGATATGAAAAAAGGAGATATCATTCATGAGTTTTTTGATGAAGAGGGCTCGCAACTCTCAGTCACAACTAATAGCTATCCGATTGTTGGGCTTGAGATATACCAAAATACCATATTTTCCGGTCATTCGGATGGATCAATATATGCAATAGATCTTAATCAATAAAGTGTACAATATTTTTATGGATAAAGTCTTGTGTGGTCAATTTCTGATTCAAAAAAAGCTTGGAGCTGGTAGTTTTGGAACTATATATGAAGGAGAAATCATATCGAATTCCAAAAAAGTAGCTATTAAACTTGAAAGGGTTAATTGTGCAATTCCCCAATTATCATATGAATCTCGGCTTTATCAAGTTTTTTCTAGCTCCGTGTCTGTTCCCAGGATATATTGGTTCGGAAATAATCAACGATATAATGTTATGGTTATAGATTTATTGTCAAAGTCACTGGAAGACCTTCTGGTGCAATGCGGACATAAATTATCGGTGAAAACTGTTCTCATGGTTGCTTATCAGATGATTACATGTGTGGAGTTTATACACAAAAAAAGCTTTATTCACCAAGATATTAAACCTGATAACTTTGCAATGGGTCTTGGTAACCAATCTAATCAAGTTTTTGTTATCGATTTTGGACTCTCTAAGAAATATCAGGATCCTGAAACACATGAACATATTAGGTACTCAGATGGAAAGTCACTGACAGGTACACCTAGATATGCATCAATAAATGCACTAAAAGGAGTTCGGCAAGCTAGAAGAGATGATATGGAGTCACTTGGGTATGTGTGGGCTTATCTACTTCGAGGTTCCCTGCCATGGATGGGAATATCTACCAAAGATACAAAGATTAAATATGACTTAATATGCGAATCTAAGATATCGACACCTCCAGAATCTCTCTTCAAGGGCTTCCCAAAAGAATTTGCTGAATACTTACATATTGTTAAAAAACTCTCATTTGCTGAGGAACCTAAATATGAGCAATATAAACAAATGATGAAAGATGCCCTTTTGAGAGAAGGATACACTTTTGATTATATGTACGACTGGGTATCAACAAAGCAACCAAAACTTCCAAAAACAAAAGTATCTCAGATAAATGAAAAGCTCCCTAAGCCAACCATCATCAGAGAAGTTGTACAATCACCGCCAAAAAGTAGTGTTGATGGATCTGAGACATCAAATACTCTTATTGGATCTTCATGCACTGGTGATAGCGAAGAACCAGCTACATGCGAGGCCGTAGCTGGCTCCGAAAATTCTAGACTCATTCCTCTAGCTGATAATAAAGCCCAGGCAAGTGTCCTTCCTAAAGACCCATTCTTAAAATCTGTACCATTTGTCGCAACAAAAGAGATAAAAACAGATACATCCAATCCAATAAAAGGGGCTTCTTTCAAGAAACCACCATCCACATTTCTCCCAAGGTGGATGATTCAAAATTAAATGTTACTACACTTTATTAACAACAACCTTTGCTTTCGTCATTCACTCTGGGCTCATGGATAACACTGATTGATGAGAATCCCACAACTGCTGTTTTAGCAACAACTTCAAAGAGTTCTTGAACACCAGCTCCAGTCAATCCACTAACCTTGTATAGAGTTCCCCTCACCTTTTTGCAGAAATTCTGCGCCACAGTCTCAGACACACTGAGATCGTTAATCATATCAATTTTATTGCAAACAACAAAAATTGGAACTTCATTAGTTTGTTCTTCCATTAATAAAGAATTCCAGCTATCAAGCGCTTGGAATGAGTTATCATCGTTGCAATCGTAAACCAGCAAAGCTGCATTAGCGTTTCGGAGATAGATTGGAACAATAGATCTGTACATTTCTTGCCCCGCAGTATCCCACACATTCAAACCTACTCTTTTCCCTTCAATATTCACCCCAACTTCAAATGATTGGCATCCAATTGTAGGCAGAGTTCCTTCATCGGAATTTCTCCGCAAAAAGTTATAAAGTATGGTTGTCTTGCCAGTTCCGGTATTTCCAAGCAAAACTACTTTAGGATTGTGGTTTTTTCCATCAAGAGTATCTCTCATAAAATCTAAACAGATTTGCTTGAAAAATCATCTAGAAACAAGTATTTTAGGGAGTATTTTAATATTTAGTCAATGATGAAAGAAAAAGGTGATTTTTTGTTGTGTTTGGTTAGTATTTTTACTGTTTTTTTGCTTTTTGGTTCATTTTATGATCATTTTTCAAATGGTTTTTATGATAATTCGGAAAGGATCCGGTTTTTGGCTTTTGGAAAGATTTCGATCTGTAGTTGTGAAAAATCGAGCGTTAATGTCGGGAGATCGTACGAAAATACCTTTGTTGATATTTCTTCATGTTTTTTTCAAAGGCAATCGACATTTTCGGGCCAAGGTGGGGTGATTTTTATTAATAATGGCCAAAGTCTATTAGTTTATAATTCTATGTTTTATAATTGTCATTGTTCTGCTGATGGAGGAGCCATTCTATCAAACTCTGAGAGCTTGATGGTTAAGATGGTATGCGCAAATAAGTGTTCAGCTTCAACACATGGTCATTTTGCTTACCTGAGTGCATCATTGGGCAATTTTGTTGAGTATTTATCTGTGACTTGCTGCTCACCTTCGGCTACTGGATATGATTCTTTTTGCATGGCTTTAGGTGATCAACGAGTTGATAATACAAATTGTTCAATGAACAACGCTTTTCAGTACTCTGGTGTATTAGTTCATTCCCCTTCATCTTTTTCTAGTTCTCATTGTACTTTTTCTCATAACAAAGCATCACACAGTGTGTGTGTTTTATTTGAGAAAAAATCAGGTTTAATGTCTTTTGCCAATATTGTGAATAATAATAGTCCAGCTGGAAATGGAGTCATTTATGTCTATGATTTGGGTACATATTCTATGAAATATTGCATATTTGATTATAATAGTAATGCTCTATTTTATGTTCAATCAGGAACACTTTCGATTTATCACAGTTTTATTTCTCATTCTGGTATATCATCTAACACAAATAACAATTCTTTGATTAGGTTTCCAACATATCAACAACTATTCTTTAAATCTGGATATTGTCATGCAGAATTTCCTGTGATATTAAAGCTGAATACTGGCAATAATATCAATGATAATCGTAACAGTAGGTTTATTAACGTATTATTGTTATCATGTATTGCTATTCTTTGATATTAATTTAAACTCATTCTTATTATTTAAATTATTTATTTAATTAGTCACCATCTGTTCAAGATGATATTTCATTGAAAATGAAAACAAAGCCACGAGATGTTCTTCAAAGACTTGTTGATGTAATGAGGGGTCCAATAATACCTACATCTGAAAAAACCTCGAAGAAACTCTACTCAAGATTGACAACAGGTGTTATGTTTATTTGCATTATATCAGTTCAAGAAGAAAAGGCAACAATTCAAATACTCTGCAATGATAAATCATCACTCGATTTAATGATCAAAGAACTTAAGATAAAGACAAATAACCTATCTAAGTAAACAACAGTTTTTCATTTGTTGCCTTAACCTGAGATATTATTTATCATTGAGATCAAAGAGATTTATATTAATGGTGTTTACTATTTACTACCAACACACTTCAATACTCCAGTAAGAACTATTTTCAAAGCAGCCATCGTAAAAAGGGCAACATAACCTTCGTCCTTATTAAACTTGAATTTTGTTTCGGTAACAACTTCAGTTGGGCAATAATGGGTAGAAAAGTAGATATTAGATACCAGTTTCAATGAAGTAACTTTTTGATTGTTCTTACCATAATCACTTAATTCGATAGCAGAATCATATAAAACAAAACAATTATTCATTTTGAGTCTGTCTTTGTCTAATGAATAACCTTTCAAATCAATAAAACATGAATCAAAAGTAACAATTTCTTCTAATAATCCTATCCCTTCTTTTAGAAGATTAAAAACATTACTTTCTGTGATGGAAGCCATAGAAACAAAAAGGCATTGGCCTGTTTCAATATTATTTATTGTTGATCTCTTCATTAAGATATCTGACCAAAACATATAATCACAGTCAATCCCAGAAAAATTGGTATTGGAGATTTCACATCGTTGTTGTGCTAAAAAAATCAACGAATCGATTTTTGAAAAGGAAAGAAATTCTACATTAGACACTCTTTCAAAAAATAATTTAGTGATAATTTTCATATATGATGATTTCAAAGAATATGCACATACTTTGTAAATTGTTGCATGTCCAATTTCTAAATAAATTGCTTGAGGACTGTTGATTTCATATAAAATGAGATCATGGATTTCAGCTTCAATTGTTTTTGAATCAATGATTTTAATAGCACAACTTTTAATATTATAAAAACCACAATGAGAAATAACAATATCAGAGTTGTGTTGGTCGAGACGGATTCCATTTGGGTTACATATTTCATTTGAAAATGGTGTTGGTTTGGGTAAATCAGAAAGAGGAAAATCAGCATGGCAATAGCCAGATGCAAAATGCTGTATTATATGAGTTCCTGCTTTAATTTTGGAATTATTACCTGCTGCTATTACTTTTCCGATTGCAAAAGCATCATTATGAATAATAATGCAACTGAAAAATGTGATTTGACTTGTTGTGTAGAATAATATACCAGAGTTATAATTAAAAATACAGTCTGAAAATGTACCTGATTTCTCATCTGCAACAAAAACAACTCCTTTGGATTTGGGGCTATTATTTCCAATAATGTTACAATACTTAAAGAAACCCGTACTGTTCAAAAGATTAATGCAAATTTCTTCTGAGGCCTTATTATTTGAAAATGAAGAAAACTGCATTTCACAAAATGATGCTGAATGAAGAGTGATACCAGATACTCCTGAAACAGAATTTGTGGAGCTATTACTATTTGAATGCATTTGATAACCTGAGAACAAAAAGATCGGACGAAATCCAATATTCTCCTTACTGCATTTGGAAATCGATCCAAATGATAGTGTATTATACTTCGTGGGTGATGTACCAATGATTGCAAAATGACCCCAATATGCAGTGCATCCAAATGCACATACACTTTTAATGTAACTCTCTCCACTGGAATAGGAGTCATAGAAAATGGCTCCTCCTTGGAAGTATCCATTGGGATCTACTTGGCAGTTGGTAAAAACTGTTTGGACAACTGATAAATCGGAATTTGCAACTCGAATAAAAACAACACCACCATTTCCATTCAATAATCCAATTCGAGTAAATGAGCATTCGAGAATAAAACAACTGATAACATCAATATATGATCTACCAGAAATTGTATCCAATTTCTTACATTGATCTCGATCATTTAAATTGGTGACATATGTCGGGAAAGGAGTATGCCCAACTGTAGGAATTGGACTTGGAGGAATTGTTGATTCAAATGGAGTAAAAATTGGAGTTTCTTTCTGTGAATAACATGGGGTATTCTCAACTGTGTTTTCAAAGGTGCGTGTTAGTGCTGGAGAATCGGTATTGCAGAATGGTGCTTTAAAAAATTGAAGTTGATATGTTTGCTTTTGAATAATACTATTATTGTTTGTTTCTAGTAATCCTCTAGTCCAAGTATTAAATGTTTCATTTTGCTGATTTATAAAGCAATGAAATACTTCAAGTCCTCCTGATGTGAAGAATAAATCCTTTTCGTTCATATCAAAAATACAATAATGAAACTTAGAAGATCCGCCCCAAATTTCAATAGCATTTGTTGGACTTGTGTTATGAACAATGTTAGTAAATCTTAGAATTCCAGTAAAAACTGTAAAGAATATACACGCGCTGTTTGATACATAATTGTTAGAGAAAGTACAATGTGAAATAGTACACGATGTGGGACTTGTGATAGTAATACCTGAACCTTGATATGCATGATTCATTGAACTATTTGTATTTTCAACATTATGATTACCTGTATCTAATCGAATAGAATAATACATATAAGGAGTTGATACGTAAGAACACGATGTCATAGAAAGAAATCTAATTCGATTATCTTGAGATGTCTTAAGATAGGCAAAGTGACCATTAAATGAATAACATCTATAAGCACAAATATTCTCCATGTTTGAATTTGACGAAACAAAACAAATTGCACCACCTTTCATCGTGCTTGAGCAATCATTAAAAGTTATCTGATTAAGTTTCATAGAATATGATCCTCCATTAACTAAGATTACACCTCCATCACCTATATTGGATGCTAATCTTGAGAATGTGCAATCTCTTAAATCAATATTAATATCAAGATATGATAATCCTCGATATATATTTTCACCTGAACAAGTTAGTCCATTGCCATAGCTTGGGTTAGGAGTTGGAGGAAATTCTGATTGTAATGGAGTGAAAAAAGGTGTTTCCTTGATTGAAGGAATTGGGGTTTCCTTAATTGTGGATGATGGACTTGGAGTCCGAGGATAAACTCTAACTGGAACATATGCTTTTTCACAGTGATAAGATGAAAAATATGAAAATGTGTGATCATTGTCAACTTTATAATCATTATCAAAAAAACTAATTGTTGATCCTGTGGAAAATACATACAATTCACTGTAATGAGAAATAAAACAATTACTGATAGAATGTGATCCTTGATTAAAATCAAAAAGGTTGTTGTTATTGTTGTAAAAAATGGATTTTCGAATATTACTTTGTCCTGATGAATAAACACATCTATTGTCATACTCATTACTAATAAATGAAACAAATTCACAATCAAATAAAGTTGAACCATAATAACCAAATATATATGTGTTATGCTTATAATTATCACTAAACTTATTATTTGATAATGTTGATTGTTTAATTACAATCTCTTGGTTACTTATTATATAAATTGGTGGAACACCATTTTTTGAATTGTTGAGCTGGGTAATTAATATTTGATTAGACTCAAATAATTCTAACACATTAACAGCATATGTATGTGTTTGGCACATACAAATCGATAACATTTCATAATCACATTTGTTGTGGCTTCCATCAATAGCTGCACCATATCTTGCCGAACAATTATTAAAACAAAGTTTTGAAAGAAGTGAATATGATGATTGTAAACATATGGCTCCTCCATCAACAAATGAGCAAGATCCAAAGAACATACAATTAGTAATATTAACAATACCTGAGTTCAAAATGAAAATTACTCCCCCAGAATTCCATGAGCAATGTAACCTTTTA
>Ga0074193_1000898_pt1 | contig 43104 bp, 40 predicted proteins | sample EPASupsiteHSE605_FD_64523 | JGI IMG/M metagenome (GOLD analysis project Ga0074193, IMG submission 64523) | Bioremediated contaminated groundwater from EPA Superfund site, New Mexico - Sample HSE6-05 | ecosystem: Environmental > Aquatic > Deep subsurface > Groundwater > Contaminated ...
CTTATATCTTGTTAGAGCTGTAGAATGAAACTTTCAATTAATCAATTATTGTCCTCAAAAGAGGGAACTCAATTGATTAGAATATAATCAAAATTCGATGTCTACAAATTGCGAGAATACCACAAGTCTTGTATGTTAGGTAATCCATGCTCACTCGGATTACCCAACTCCCTCGTCACTTCAAATGTACTACAAAACATGACGCCCGCCAGGTAAATTCCCATGCGGCAGTTATGATGCCATTTTCGGGGTCATCATATTCGTAGTCTTCATCTCTATACACCATCAAAGTATTACAGCCACACACAGGGCACGGGCGGATAGAATCTATACCTATTGCATCTTTCTGCGCCTTAGCCGCGCGCTCGAAGCGTTTAATGTCCTCATCTTCAAGGCCGCGTGTCTCAGAAGATATAAGAAGCTCAATTAGTTCACTATTCATAAATTGATAGTTATCAGGAATATTAAGACAGACAATTTTTTTGTGGGACAGAATATCCCTGAAGCTTTCTTGTAATCGTCTTACATGTTTCTTTTCCATTACAAAAATCAAATCAGACCAACCGATATGCCCACTTGTTGCTTTTACACGGGCTTTATCTTCCGTCCCTGCTGACCTTGCATCATATCCATTAACACCGTGAAACACTTTTTCTGCTGTTAAGCTTCGCCATCTATTTCTGCTGCATATGAATAATAGTTAAATATGCTCATCCTCCATGTATCGTTATTGGCGCACGGGACGTTCCTTCCAGCGTCGAGGAACCAACTCCTGACTCATCTTTTAGCTTGTCATCGGTAATTTTTCCATCACCTTGTACAGGTATCGTTTCCCCTAAGAATGTAGGTTTAGGTTTTATGAGTGCTGATACGAAAGCTTTGCTGCGAGCGATTGTTTCTCTTATATTGTTACTTAATATAACCAAATCACTGTAATTCCCCGAACTGGCCACAACCCCATAGGCCTCAATTCCTAATTCTCTAGCGATAAAAATAGCCCTTGGCAGATGAAATTCCTGGGTTACAACAATTACCTTGTCTGCCTTAAATATATCTCTGGCCCTATACATGCTTTCATATGTTGTAAATCCTGCATGATCCATAAATACATTTTCGGCAGGGACGTTTTTATCTAAATAAAACTTCTTCATTGCATTAACTTCGTCATAATCCTTACGACCGTGGTCACCACTTACAATAATCTTACTGGCCTTACCTTTCTCGTAGAGTTCATATCCAACCTTCAAACGTTCCTCGAGCATCTGGGATACAGTGCCATCCGGCGAAACATATGCACCAAGAACCAATATAGCTTCACTTTGAGGCGCGTTATCAGGTTTAAGAATATAGCTTGACCCAACTTCCAAAACACGTTTATTCGTATAGAAAACGCAAATTGTCATAACCAATACCAAGAAAATGCAGACGATAGAAATTCGCCTACTATCACAGGGAATTTGAAATTTTCTCGTTTTTAAACTATCCAGCATGCCCGTCGCACCTTCTTTTTGCCGCAAAACACCGCGGTTAACTTACGTTAACTTAATTGTAAAATATGGAAGCAACCCTGTCAAGGGGCAGATTATCTCGCGATTGGGTAGCCACCTTGAGGGTCTCCGGGCCTCCGGGCCTGCATTTTCCCCTTGATTAATGCAATCTGCAAGCCTGAACCCCCGCTGTCACCCCACATGCTTCCAGTTGCATATTGCGGGACAATGTACCTGTTCCCCCGTCCCCCAAGACAATACCACCGTCCCCTATACGGGCCTGGACGGCCCTAGTACCGAGCGCGCCAAGGATGGCATAGCGCGCGGTGAGACAGTACAGGGAAGTACGGCAAACGAGCCCTCGGAGCCCCGACGCGCCTGGATGGCGCTAGTGTCGAGCCGGGCAGGAGCCAAAAGGATCGACCAACGACGCAGATGGGGGTTTATCAACAGGCGTCTTCTCTTGAAATCTAACTAAAAGCCCGTTCAGAAAGCCCCAGATACTAGGCGCAGCGAGCATCCGAGTGAGGCGTACTCAGTTCGTACGTTGAACGAGGACGCGCAGTCGCAACGACGTAGATGGGGTTTTCTGAACGGGCTCAGCAAAGACCTGCTTATTTAACTAATCAAAGCCGCCATTATGATGCCGGTTGTAATACTAATAAAAGCCGACAACACTCCCACCGCAATATTTCCCTTTGGTATCTCCTCCGTATTCTTAAATGGTGTAATGCCTTCATAGAGATAAAATACCAGGATTTGAAATACAATCCCGAGCAAGGCCCAGATGATCAAATCCAGGATGTTTACGGAGTGGAAAATCGCAGAAGCCAGCATAATACCTAAGCCTAGCACTTTTCCGCCCAGATCGTAGGCAGCGGCTTGGGCGGCGGCGCCTTTGCGCGGATCATTTATATCGGCGCCCTCAGCCATTAGCGCATATTCCTTATAGCGGGTGGTGAGCATAAAACAATAAATTCCGATCCCTAACAGAGGCAGTGACACTCCAAAATAAATTAAAAAGTTGACAAAATTGTTTAAATGCATGGTCATCATCATTCATCATCTCCCTTTTTTCTAGTCGTTCAGTTTTACGGGCAGACAGTAGGCTAAATCGCTGGTGATACGCCCTCCGACCCGGGCCATGATCGCCGATGCCTTCCCGCCAATCAAGAATGAACCCCACATCAAATGCCCATTATATGTACCTTCCAAGGTTTCTACTTCGATAGTCTCAAGCTCAACATACTCCTGATATACCATATCCTGATCCCAATAGTTTCCTTCCTGGTCGCGCTCGACCACTTTGCCATCGACCCCAAAGATGGTTATCGCGCCTCCTTCACGTCCCAATACCGGTTTTCTGACATAGGGCGTAAGCCGATCAAAACGATTTTCAAAATATGTCGGCAGCATGTAGGTCCTGATCGTTTGATGCTCCTCGTCGGTAAAAAACACGCCCTGTTCATGTAGATTCCAAATTAGAGCCTGCATCGCTTTGCTTTGGGCAATTAACGCTCCGGGTGGATTTATCATAGCCAGTTTTCCTCTAGCCACGAGGTCCAAAAGATGGGCACCGGTGGGATACCCATCGGTGTCCTTTTCCTCTGCTAAGATACCCAGAGGATGTAAGCGGTACAGCACATCTACCGGCAGCAGTTCTTCATCAGACAAAGCATACAATGCATCCTGATAGATACGCAGATCCTTCAGCGCCACAAACTTGGCATTAAGTCCGGAACACTGCTGTAGAAAGCGTGCTGTTCCGGCATCTTCCTCATGCCAGTCTAACGCACTAAAATACACATGGTCAGTTTTATAGCCCAGATACTGATATCTGTCCAAGGCAAGACGAAAGGCTGTGGTTATATCCTTATCCAAGCCTGTATTAGGGTTAGTGTCCCCAAAATACGCACATACCTTTCCATTTACGTAGAAGGCTTCTACAACCCCGCCCGGGGTATCACTATTAAACTCAAGCATCTTCCAGCCATGGGCGGTATGTACGAAATCGAACCGGCCGATTAAAGTAGGCATCTCAGGCAGATAGAATACCTTTGCCGCCTGAACGGCCGCTGAGGGTATGCCTAATTCTGTCAGCAAGCAGGGATCACCAGCTTGGGCCGCAGTTACCGTTTTAGCAAAAATCTTACCTAAATGCTCCGTAGCCTGAGCCAGTCCCTCCCGGTACCGCCCGGGAATACCATGCACGGTGGCCAGGGCGTACTCCTTACCATACATCCAATCCCAAGTGAAAACTCCTGCGCTGCGCAAGGGGTTATAAATCTCGTTCCGCCGTTGTGTATAATCCATCTAACCACCGCCACCCCAACTGTGGCTGCCGATGCCCCCTTTAGGCGCAGTACCGGTAGAAACACCGGACGTAGCGGTAGTAGTGTGCGTTCCACTTTGTGACGTTCCATTATAGTAACCGCCGGAAGAGCCCCCATAATAATGACTTCTTCCCCCTGTAGATGAATTCATCGGCCGTCCATCCTCATCACAATAGCCGTCACCATTTCGGTCTATATGGGTATGGTTAAATCCGGCACATCCGGGCAGCACGGCTAAAGCAGTTGCCATAAACAAACCCAGTATTTTAGCTGTTTTTACGTTATAGGGATGATTGTTTTCCATTGAACTAATAGCTCCCCCCTCCTAGGCGGCAGGTTCCGCATAATAAACGTATACTTTACGATCCTCATCAAGCTCCACCGATGTTTTTCGCCATTCCTGACCCAGCCACAATAGATAATTACTTAGTAAATGTACAAGCACATCCTGGTTTTCACTCAACTCAAAAACATGTACTAGTGGATATTCGGCACTGTCTTCCCTGAATCGACGTAATTCCAGCTTTAGTCCATCCCCCTCCTGTCCATGAATAACCCCTTTTTCAAAGGCCTTTGCTTCATTGTCCTCCAAAACATACACGATGTAAATATTTGCCTCAATCGCGCAGGATGTTTTTTCATAAACAACCCGGTCTTTTATAAAATAATCGCAGGCAAATCGCGCCGCAATCTCTCCTTTAGCCATATTTTCGTAATAATAAAGCAGGGGATAACCCTTTGCCTCATCAAGCAGCCGATACTCCAGCCTCGCCAATCAAGTTGCTCCTTTCTGCGCGAAAGTCTTTTCCATAAAATGTATTAGTTTATTTCGATATCAAATGACAAAATCCTGTCCTCCTCCATAAAAAAAAAGCCGCTATGCGGGCCTAAAAAAATTCTAAACCGCGGAGACGCGGAGGACGCGGATAAATTTTCTTAAACACTCGAACACCACGACGCAACGACGCAAAGTGAACTTATAATCTCCCATAATTTTACTAATGATAACGACTTGTCTTGTTCCGAAATTTAAAATAGGGTTGTTAATGATTATAGATATGCCGAGAGACCAACCCGCCTTGCGATAGGATATAAAATAAATTATCCCCTTTGCGTCTTTGCGTCGTGGTGTTCAAAAAGCTTATACTTTCTTAGTTAGGGCTATCTTTTCATGACCGTTGCTTTACCATCCACAACTACAACCCCGTCCTGGTTCACTACCGTTGTTTTAAAGGTTAACCAGCGCTTCCTGTCCACTTTCTCTATCACTTCAACAGTTGTTGTGACGGTTTCACCAATTTTCACGGGAGCCTTAAAGACTAATTCCTGGCTTAAATAGATCGTATTTGCACCCGGTAAAGCGGTACCAAGTACTGCCGATATAAAGCTTGCAGTCAGCATCCCGTGGGCGATACGGGTTTTAAATATGGTCTTTTTTGCATACTCCTCATCAAGATGCACGGGGTTAACATCACCTGTAATTTGCGCAAATAAATTGAGATCAGTCTCCATCACCGTTTTTTTAATACTCGCTTTGTCACCAATTTTAATCTCACCAAAGGGAATATCCTGGACCATTTACTTCATCTCCTTCTTAAGCAATCTTTTTCTGGAACTTCAAAATACTGGCCGTAAGTAATGCCACAATAAATACGATTAACGCAAACACCTGAGACCAGAGAAAATTAATTCCAATCCCTTTGAGAATGATACCACGCATAATCTCAAGATAAAAGGTTAAGGGTAGCAGCATACCGATATAATAAAACAAGGTCGGCATTGCTTCCCGGGGGAACATGAAACCAGAAAGTAATACGCTGGGTAAAAAGATAAAGAAAGATAACTGCATGGCCTGCATCTGGGTTTTCGTAAGGGTGGAAATCAATACACCCAGCGCCAGGGAAGCGATAATAAATAGTGATGTGAGTCCATATAACAGGCCGATGCTACCGCGAATCGGCAAGTCAAAAACGAGGATGCCCACCAACAATGCAACGGTCGCCTGTACATAGCCTACGAAAATGTAGGGAATAATTTTCCCCAGCATCAATTCGTGGGGTTTAAGCGGTGTGACTATTAACTGTTCCAGCGTGCCCCGTTCCCGTTCCCGCACGATCGCCATACTGGTTATCATCACCATGGTCATCGTCAGGATGATTCCCATAATCCCGGGTACCATGTAATAGGCGGATATGAAATCCGGGTTATACCAGGGCCGGATGCGAATATCGTAGGGATTAGCAGGAACTTTAGCTCCGGCCCCCTGCATCTGTTTTACGAGAATTTCCTGAGATTTCATCTGCCCGATGATCTGAGCTGTACTAATTGCGGTCGATGCGGCCATCGAATCCGATGCGTCAACAATCACCTGCACCGATGCACTCCGGTTGTGTTTAATATTTTCAGTAAAATCCGGTGGAATAATGATGCCCACTTTGGTCTTGCCCTGTTCAATATGGTCGGCCACTTCCTGGTAGCTTCCTGCAACATACTTAATATTGAAATATCCGCTGGCCTCAAAGGCAGAAAGTAAATCCCGCCCTTCCTGCTGAAGCGACTGGTCAAAGACAATTGTTGGCAAGTGCTTGACATCGGTGTTAATGGCAAACCCAAACACCATTAATTGAATGATCGGGATACCAACCATCATGCCAAAGGTCAGGCGGTCCCGTTTCATCTGGATAAACTCTTTAATCAACAGCGCCCACAAACGTCTCATGCGGTCAGCTCCTTTCGCTGGGCTTTAACATAGTAGACAAATACGTCCTCCAAAGCCGGCTCAATTACCTGATAAGGCCAGTCGGCAAAGGCTTTCAATTGCTCCGGTAAAATAAACACGTGCACATTAGTCCCATATGCATAGATATCTACATAGGGGATCGACTTTTCCACGATTTGTTCCAGTAGTTCCAGCGGATCAGCGGAGGGAATGTTCAGCAGCATGCCTGGCAGGCCTTGTTTTAAATTGGCCGGGGTATCATTGGCAATCAGTCGACCTTCGTAAATAAAAGCGATTTCATCACAATGCTCCGCTTCATCCATAAAATGAGTTGTAACCATGATCGTGGTGCCTTGGATGGATAGGTCATAGATGATATCCCAGAACATACGGCGTGATTTCGGGTCAACACCTCCTGTTGGCTCATCCAAAAACAAAATCGATGGATTGTGCAGGATCGAACACCCCAGCGCGAGGCGTTGTTTCCAGCCGCCTGCCAAATTAGCTGTTAACTCTGTGCGACGTTCGGTGAGCCCCGCCATCTTCAGCATTTCCGCGATTCGCTGTTGTTTTAATTCACCAGACAAACTATACATACCGGCATAAAACTCCAGATTTTCAATCACCGTCAGATCATCATATAAACTAAATTTCTGGGACATATACCCAATATTAGCTTTGATTTCCTCCGCTTGGGTTAGCAGATCATAGCCCAATATCGTGCCATTGCCGGAAGTTGGCTCCAATATACCGCATAATATGCGAATCGTAGTCGACTTTCCCGATCCGTTCGGGCCTAGAAAACCATAGATACTCCCTTTTTTAATCTGCAGACTAACGTTATCCACGGCGACAAAGTCACCGAAGGTACGGGTCAATTTATTGGTCTGTACCGCATACATCTAAGCCACCTCGCTTGCCAACGCGACAAAAACATCTTCCAGGGTCGGGCTAATCTCCCCCAGTGAGTTGATTGGCATACCTGCCGCCTCAAGCGCGGCCTTGATGAGTGGGATGGCCTGAGCCGGGTGTTCCACAACCAAATGGTATTTGTCGCCAAAGGCATTAATATCAATTATCGGGCAGTCGGCCAAATGTTTTTTGAGCTCCTTACCGGATGTATTTAATTCCAATACCCGATGGGGATAAGCCTCTCGAAGTCCTGCCGGCGAATCACAAGCCACAATCCTGCCCTTATGCATGAACGCCACGCGAGTGCATAGTTCCGCCTCATCCATATAAGGGGTAGATACAAATACGGTCATGCCCTCCTTATTCAGACGATACAGCATCTGCCAGAACTCCCGCCGGGAAACGGGATCAACGCCGGTGGTCGGTTCGTCTAAGAAAAATATTTTTGGTTTATGCATTAAACCTGCCGCTAAAGCTAATTTTTGTTTCATCCCGCCGGATAAATTATCGCCTAAACGGTCTTTAAAGGCCACCAAATTTGTAAAAGTGAGAATCTCTTCAGCTCGGCGATCCACCTCGGACCGTGCTGCACCATACAGTGCGCCAATCAACCGGATATTTTCCATTACCGTCAGGTCACCATAGAGACTGAATTTTTGCGGCACATAACCAATATGCCCTTTAATCTCTTCCAATCTCTCTCGATCCAGCACCAATATCTGGCCGGCCGTTTTATCCAGTATCCCTGTTATCATGCGCATGGTCGTCGTCTTACCGGCGCCATCCGGTCCAACCAAGCCAAATATTTCCCCTTCCCGTACCTCGATCGAAATATTGTCCACGGCAGTGATCTTACCAAATTTTTTTATAACCTGCTCCAGTTTAATCACTTAATCACCACATCCGCTGGCATGCCTGGTTTTAACCTGCCGTCTGCGTTGTTTACCCGTACTTTTACAGCAAACACCATGTTGGCCCGTTCTTTCTGGGTCAGGCTTTGGCGGGGAGTAAATTCCGCATTTTGATTTATTTCCCTAATCTCGCCGCTAAACACCAGCTCTGGGAAAGAATCAACCTGTACATTGGCCAACTGACCCACCTTAATGAGACCTAACTGGGTGGAAGGTATATAGATTTTGACCCAGCAATCTTCTAATACGCCCACGGTGGCAATAGCCGCGCCGGCATTTACAAATTCACCTTGTTCAAAGTTTTTAGCTAAGATTAGCCCTGTTCCTGGACTTCTGATTTCGGTATCCGCCAACTGTGTCCGCCCCAATTCCACGATTGCCTTGTTCCGCGTCACCTCAAGCCGCTGAGCCTCCAGGATATCCGGCCGGTTCCCTTCTTCCACCAGACTATAGCGAGCCTGCGTCGCTATTAATGCATTTTCCGCCGTCGAAAGGGTCACCTGTGCCGCATCTAACTGCTGCTGCGAAATAGCGCCCTGTGCCCGTAGATCAGTATAACGCTCAAAGTCCAATTTTGCCTTGCTGTATACCGCCCGGGCCGCCGCCACCTCTGCTGTTAACCCAACCCGTTCCTGATTCCGAGCTCCTTTTTCCAGATCCTGGAGCTGAATTTGGGCCTTCTGCAAAGCCGCCTCATCCCGCAGCACCTGAGCAGCCAGATCCGGACGGGAGATGCGGGCCATTAGTTGGCCCTGGGTAACTTTATTACCTTTTTCAATGGGTAATTCCGTCAGATAACCACTGACCTTAGGCGCGATGTCATATCGTGTCACCTCAATGGACCCGGTGGCCTTGATCCCCTCTTCCTGCCCCCTAAACCATCTTGCACCTAGCAGCACCGCCACCAACAGCGCGATTACCAGTGTTCCGACTAGCACCTTTTTATGCATCACCATGCCTCCTCACTCCGCTAAGGTAAATCTTTAAAACCTGTCGGATATATTCCTCATCACGGTTTTCATCCTGTGGCAGAATATGGTCAGCCAAGGGTTTGACGACAAAGTAGAAATTCACCATACTCGATAAGGCCATCGCTGCATAGAAGGGATTTACATCCTGATCAAAGCGGCCTGTATTTTTCCCCTCCTCAATGGCAGCGGGTAAAAACACAATAATTTTTTCAAAGTATGGCTTTACAATATTTTCAAAACAGACCGTAGGGTTGACAAACTCGCCTTGCAGTAAACGCAGCAGGAACGGTTTCTGTTTGTGCAGTCCGCTCACCGCTCTGGCAAACAGTTCGATGCGTCGTTCAGGTTCTAGACCGCTATGATGAATTTTTTCGAGTGTGTTTAAAAGATAAACCAAACTACTCTCTAATACGTCCGCATACAGCCCCTCCTTACCCCCGAAATAATAAGAGATTAAAGCACTGTTTACGCCAGCAGCCTTTGATAACTCCCGTATGGAAACCCCAGCAAAGCCCTTCCAGGCAAACAATGGTGTAGCCGCCTCAATTAGTTTATCTCTTGTATCTTTATCCATAAAAGTCCTCCATGTCTCTGTAACTAATGCAGTATTAACGCAGTTATTAAAACCTGCATATTAATTAATCATTTGATTAAACATTACCATAAGTTTACTTCTTCTACAATTAGTTTTGATAGGAGGATTGAAATAGCTAACGGCGAAATATGTAAATACTTGGTATATATGATACCTTTCGGCACTGCTCCTCGGTACAAGCAACAAAATTGGTGCCCTCTTACTACTAATTATTACATAAAGAAAGGGCGGTTATATGAAAAAGCCCCGTATCTTGGATTACGTCATCAGGCAGGCTGCCACAAATCCAGCTAATCCCGCGATCATGTTGTCAAATAAACGCTACATGACTTACCAGCAGTTAGAAACCCAAGTTGGCGAAGTATCTCAATCTTTATTGAAGATGGGACTGGGGCTTAATCAACGTATCGCAGTAGTGATGTCTAACGGACCTGAAATGATCGTAGCTTTCTACGCTATCTCGAACGTGGCTTCCTTTGTGCCGCTCAATCCCGCCTACTCGGTAGAAGAATTTAAAAACTATATGGAGATTATCCGCATTGATGCCGTGCTACTGGAGGAAGGCAACCACCAGGCTGCACTGCTGGCTGCCCTTGAGCTTTCTATCCCGATTATACTACTGCGTCCGTGTAAAACCGAAGTTTTAGGCACCTTCCATTTGATCTCCGAAGAACTGGCAAAGTCAGAAGCGCCGTTTGATTTTGCGCGAGGGGATGATATCGCTGTTGTACTCCATACCTCTGGAACGACAGCACAACCGAAAATTGTTCCGCTGACCCAGGCTAATTTATATGCGGTTGTAGAAAACAGCGTTCGCCTATTTAATCTGAGCGAGAAAGATCGATGCATAAATGTAATTCCCTTATTTCATATTTATGGCATAGCAGGACCTGTGCTGTCTTCGGCTGCCGCAGGTGGAAGTGTGATCTGCACCCCGTCATTTGAACCCGACGAATTTTTCCGCGTACTTGATGAGATGTCACCGACTTGGTATGCTGCAAGCCCTACGATACATCAAGTAGTGGCACAGTATGCCGAAAAAGCGGGCACTATTCCTTCCCACTATGCGCTTAATCTCATCAGATCGGGAGGCGCACCCTTGCCCATCAAAGTTTTAGAAAAACTTGAAAAACATTTCGGAGCTAAGGTTTTACAAGGCTACGGCCTTACAGAAACATCCAGCATGGCCACCGGAAATCCGCCCGGTAAAAACAAGCCGGGCTCTGTTGGAATAGCAATTGGATGCGAGGTCGGTATTATGGGCAGCCAAGGCCAGTTTTTGTCCCCCGGCCATGTCGGACAAATCGCCATCCGAGGACCTGGGGTGACTGCGGGCTACGAAAACGATGAATATGCCAATTCCGTTTCCTTTGTTAATGGCTGGTTTGCTACCGGAGATCAAGGTTACCTAGATGACGACGGATATCTTTTTATAACAGGGCGGATCAAGGAGATCATCAATCGGGGAGGCGTAAAAGTATCCCCCTACGAGGTAGAAGATGTATTAAACCAACATCCCGATGTTATCGAGGCCGCAGTTTTTGCCGTTCCTCACAAGAGTTTAGGAGAGGATTTGGCAGCAATGGTTATATTAAGACCCGCTTCTTCTACTACACCCCTACAACTAAGGATTTTTCTAACAAATAAAATTGCACCGTTTAAAATACCGAACTGTATATCCGTAGTAGATAAGATCCCCCGGGGACCGATGGGCAAAGTACAACGCAGGCTACTCTATCGGCATGCCCAGGAACTAGCTTGTAAATCAAGTTCCTCAACGAATTTGAATGGCCCGGACATAGACTATCCTTGGACTAAAACGGAAGAAAAACTGGCGTGTATTTGGAAGAAGCTGCTGAATATAGAAGTTGTTGGGATAAACGATGACTTTTTTGAACTCGGCGGCAACTCTTTGCTGGCAGCCATTCTTGCAACAGAAATCGAACAGACATTTGGCAAAAACATCCCACTTAACACGATTATAGAGCAACGGACTATCCAGCAATATGCTGCCGTACTTTGTGAAGAAGCGGCTGCTAGTTCTCACTTTCAATTTTTGGTGACTATCAAGCCTGGCGGAACCCGATCACCGCTTTTTCTAATTCACGCAATCGACGGAGAGATCTTTGCTTACCGCAAGCTGGCCGCTTACCTAGTGAGCGATCAGCCTGTTTACGGCCTCTGGTTTAACCGAAAAGCCACAAGTCTTCGCTACCCCATACAAATTTCCGATTTAGCACATAACTATATCCAAGAGCTCCGGCTTATTCAGCCACAGGGTCCCTATTACCTTGCAGGACACTCTTTAGGCGGGCTGATAGCCTATGAGATATCCATCCAGTTACAGGCCCAAAAACAAAATGTCGCCTTATTGGCTATGTTTGACACATGGACCTTACCAAAAAATAAGCCCCTACATATCTGGAAGAGATGCAAAAAAAGCTTTCACAAGTATTCCTCCGTTCCCTTCAATAAAATCCTGCTTTATTCACAGGAGAAACTTATGCAGGAGTTGGGACGAATACAGCGGAAGATTTTGAAGATGTACCGTAACAAAGCAACGCCCCCACCCAATCCAAGTGAATTGCCATCTAAAACGCTTCTATGGTCCGCACTGAGAAGCTATCTCCCTAATCGCTATGATGGTACTATCACTTATTTCAAATCTGAAGATCATGATGGACATTCAGCAGACTCCTTATCCGAATGGTCTAAATTGGCCACAGAAATCAGAGTATTTCAAGCACCCGGTAAACACGTGAATATGATTATAGAACCGCATGTGCAAGAACTGGCAGGTAAACTAAACGATGCCATACAAGCCGCCGCAAACCAAAGATGAACCTTTTTATAAAACGAGACATTATTTTTTGGATTGTAGATATAATATCATTAGTTAGATAAAAGCAAATTTCCAGCAGCCTTATCTTGAACCGTGGAATAATTATGCAAATCATTCGTCTAAATTATTGACAAAATAGCTATACCTTGGTATATTTTGGGTACATGAAACTATTTTCATATTAGGGATGCCATGAAATAGCTTCTTATCAAACAAAGGGGAGTGTATTCTTATGAAGAAGATGCTGGTTGGTTTTGTAGGCACTATGATGATTTCAAGTTTATGTTTGGCGGCAGCGCCCGTAACCGATTTAAATAAAGGTGAAACAGTTGTCGGCTACAGTTTCTCAAACTTCGAGGTGTATGATATCGACTTAGACACCGACGGCTTTTATCTGGAGCATGGCATAGCGGACAAGTTCATCTTAGGTGTCGACCGCAATGAAATTGAAAACGCCCTAAAAATTACTGATATTTATGCAAAATATAAATTAGACAATAATGTAAGCCTCACTGCTGGTAACAGAGAATATTCTGCTTTAGGTTTATCAGAAAGTAAATTTACTTATGGAATCGAAGGCAGCACCGTTTTGGCGGACAAAATAGTCGGCTATGCGGCTTTAAAACACAACAACCTTGAGACCGAATGGAAACTCGGTGCGACTTATGCTCTAGCTGATCAAGTCAATCTTGACTTAAACTATGCAAGCAAGGACTTTGACGGCACAGATGAAAAAATTAAAGGTATTGGCTTTGGTATCAACTACAAGTTTTAGTACTTAAAAGTTTCATAATACTATAAGCACCAAAAAAGTCCGGCCATTTGGCCGGACTTTTTTAATTACCTTAATAGTGTTAGAGCTACAGGACTTATTAGCGCCTTCGCCAACATTGAAGCGGACGTTTAGAGCGCGGCGGCTGTAGTATTTCAGCAAAGATGACTCCATTTGTGATGTCATGCGAATTTAAGCGTCCAGCCCAAGGATCCTCATTGGAGGAAATGTTTGGCACCGCTATTTCCACTGGCATCGCAACCTGTGTCTTCCATTTTTCGACCTGATCATCCGCTTTTCCCGCACCCGCAAAGCGGCTGTGTTCCATACTTACCCCTTCACCCTCATATTCGTAATATAAAGGTGGTGGTGGCGGTGCCGTAGCCGGTTCCAAATCCGGCAGTTCCGGGTATTCATACTGCTGTTGCTTTGGCCGTAGCAATTCAGGAACGACATATAACAGTACCAGCAAACCTACTACCACAAAGAAACTCATACTATTCCTCCCTCAACGGGCCCGTATTTATTTTTTTGGAGGCTCCTCTGTTTTCCCCGGCCCGCTTTTAGCAATGGTCTCCCGCATTTGCGTGTCTGCCATCACATTTTGCATATTGTAATAATCCATCACGCCCATCCGTCCATTACGCAATGCGTCCGCTAATGCCTTAGGAACCTCAGCCTCAGCTTCGACAACTTTGGCACGCATTTCCTGTACAGAAGCCCGCATCTCCTGTTCCTTGGCCACTGCCATCGCCCGCCGTTCTTCCGCTTTTGCCTGGGCGATTCTCTTCTCCGCTTCCGCCTGATCTGTCATCAGTTCTGCACCAATGTTTTTGCCGACATCAACATCAGCGATATCTATCGAGAGGATTTCAAAGGCCGTTCCGGCATCCAAACCTTTAGATAAAACTGTACTGGATATTTTATCAGGATTCTCCAGCACCGTTTTATGGGATTCAGCAGAACCTACCGTGGTCACAATCCCTTCACCAACCCTGGCAATAATCGTGGCTTCACCGGCTCCACCCACCAGACGGTCTATATTGGCCCGTACAGTAACGCGAGCCTTGACCTTTAGCTCAATACCATTCTTGGCAACCGCCGCCACTACAGGCGTCTCAATAACCTTAGGATTGACACTCATCTGCACCGCTTCCAGCACGTTCCGGCCCGCTAAGTCAATCGCAGCAGCCCGTTCAAAACTCAACGGGATTTCGGCACGTTGAGCGGCAATTAGAGCATCCACAACCCGATCGACATTACCACCGGCCAGAAAGTGGGCTTCCAACGGGTCTACACTCAAACCCATCCCCGCTTTATTGGCCTTGATTAAAGCTAGCACGATCTGTGCCGGCGGCACACGCCGCAGGCGCATCCCAATTAAAGTCATAATACCGACATGCACTCCGGCCGCCATCGCCGATATCCAGAGTCCAAGGGGCACAAAGCTCAGAAACACGGAAAGGGCGATAACAACGAGGATCAATATCACTACGCTACCAATTAATATTTCCATAAGAAAACCTCCCTAATTTTATTTGATTCGAACCACAATCCTATTACCTTCCACTTTGGTCACGACAACCTCTGTACCAGGCACTACAAACAGGCCTTCTGACACCACATCCAGTCGTCTGCCGGCAATTTCAGCCATACCAGCGGGCCGTAATAAGGTCAGCACCTTGCCGGTTTGACCGAGATACTGTTTTAGGTCCTCGGTTGACACAAAACCTTGTTCACTGGTTTCCGCGTTTTTTAGCACCAATTTGCTCCATAGCTTACTGGTGGGTAGATATTTGGCCAGTACCACGAACATCACTCCAGCCAAGATGACTGCGCCAAGCAAGGATACAGCTGCGAAGGTATTGGCCCCCAGTCCCAAAAACAGGCTGGCAAAAATGGCCGTGACCCCGCTCATGCCAAACAATAATCCTCCAGGTACGTGTAGTTCAATCGCAATTAAAACAATCCCTATTATAAACAGACCTATTGCCCACAAGCCCGTCGAACCGGAAGCGGCCGTCCCGCCGAAGAACAATACTGCAGCAATTGTACCGACAAGGGCACCAATACCAAGTCCGGCAGTTTTAATCTCCACCAAAAACGCGAAGATCATTACCGCTGCTAACATACTTTTAACCCAAGGATCTCCCAGCCACCCTGCCAATGTTTCATACCATTGTTGTGTATATTCTACCTGTTTTACCCCTGCTAAATCCAGGATCCGTAAGGCTTCTGCCCGAGTGGGAGCAATACCGTCGGCAAAACCATAGGTCTTAGCCTGTTCCGCCGTCATGGATAGAATCTGCCCTTTTTCAATCAGTCCCGGATAACCAAGTGTTTTGTCCACCATCGCTTCGGCAATTATGGCGTTGCGTCCAGTATGCTGCGCTGTCGCGGCAAACTCGCCTCTCAGTGCGGCAACGGTTTTCTCGGTAGTCGGGATCGGTTCCGCAGAGCCGATACTCGCCGCCGGTCCCAAAACAATATGGCGGCTGGCAATCGTGATCAGCGCCCCCGCCGACCATGCCCGATGTTGTACATAAGCTAAGGTCGGCACTGATGTATCAAATTGGCTGTCCCTGATACGTACCGCCGCATCAACCCTGCCACCGAAGGTTTCGATGTCGAGCAAGATAGCAGAAGCACCTTGCTTCTCGGCATCACTGATGGCCCGTTGGACGAATATAGCCAGTCCCTCGTTTATTTCTCCCTTTACAGGAATAACCGCCACCCATCTTTCACCGGGTTGGGCCTCTGCCACCTTCGGAGTTCCTAAACAAACTGCAATGCACACAAGAATATATATAAACAACCCATATGTACGTATCACCGATCCCCCCTTTATTTAGCATTCCCCTTAACTATTATTATATCATCCTACATCCAAAAACTGTTAATAATTATACTAAAGTAACTATTCAGAAGTCAGGAGTCAAAATGAGAGCATGGACGATTTATCGTCTCGAAATATTCTGAATTCTGACTCCTGACTTCTGAATACCTGAATAACTCTACAAATACCAAAAACCGATACTAACAGAAGTATCCGTTAGTATCGGTAAGTAATGGCCACTATTTTGTGAGTTCTTCACGGACAATGGTGTTAACCATTCTTCCGTCCGCTTTGCCCTTAACTTTGGGCATTAATGCACTCATGACTTTGCCTAGTTCTTTATCCGTAACCGCTCCAACTTGAGCAATTACTTCGCGTACTAACTGGCGAACTTCATCAGCACCCAGTTGTTTAGGGAGATATTCTACCAAAACTGCAACTTCAGCTTGCGCGCTTTGGGCTAAATCGTCTCGCCCTGCTTTTGCGAATTCCTCTCCAGCATCACGCCGCATCTTAACCTCGCGTGCTAGAATTTCCAGTACGTCGTCATCAGACAACTCACGTCTTTTATCAATCTCCACATTTTTGATAGAAGCACGCACCATGCGAATGACAGAAAGTCGGAATTTTCCGGCTTCCTTGTCTTTCATGGCTCGTTTCATATCTTCCATCAGTCGTGTTTGTAAGGACATCTATATTCCCTCCAGTTGGGAAGGTATCTTAGCTAAACTTTCTTTTGCGCGCCGCTTCGGATTTTTTCTTCCGCTTTACACTCGGTTTTTCGTAGTGCTCGCGTTTTCTAACTTCAGACATAACACCCGACTTTTGACAGTTACGCTTAAAACGACGTAGGGCGCTTTCCAAAGTCTCATTTTTACCTACTCTAACTTCTGACATCCAGATTTCCCTCCCTCCAACAAACCTAACCGGGGATCATCTTGCATCAAAGTTCGTCAATTGTGCACGGTAAATAGTATACCATAGAATGTCAAACGTTGTCAATCTTAGCCCGGAGGCCATGTCATGAAACGACCGCCTAGCAGATGAAAGTGGAGATGATGCACCGTCTGGCCTCCATTGTCTTTGGTATTGATAACCAAACGGAATCCTTCTTCGCTCACACCCAGTTCCACAGCCAATCGCTGGACAACGTTGTGCATTCTTGCGATCAATAAACTATCTTCTTGGCTTACTTCTAATAAATTGGCGATATGCTTTTTGGGAATAATCAGTACATGAACGGGGGCTTGAGCATTGATATCGCGAAATGCAATAATTTCGTGATCTTCATAAATAGGCTGTACTGGTATTTCTTGCGCTGCAATCTTGCAAAAAATACAATCTTGCATTGTAGTAAACACCTCCCCCCTCCGTGTATAATCCCAATCTGAACATACTATACCAAGTTTACTTTATTTTATTCGACAAAGGTAAAAAAATTCCTTTGGGTTTGTTACTAAACATTATCGTTATATCCCTATTATTTCTCCGTTTAATCCATCTTCTGTAACTTCTAGCAACCGCACTGTCAAAATTTTACCCACCACAGTCTCGTCAGCGGGTACAAAGACCCGAATATAGTTACCGGTAAAGCCTTCTGCCCAACCCCCGTCTACCATCTCAAAAAGCACTGTTGCCGCTTCCCCGATATACTGGGCGGCAAAATTCCGTGCTTTCTCCGACGCAAGCTCAATCATGCGCTTACTACGCTGGTCTTTTATCTCTGCAGCGACTTGATTTGGCATCTGGGCCGCTGGGGTACCCTGACGCTGAGAATAAGGAAAGACATGTACACCTGCTAAATCGATTTGCCGGACAAAATTATACGCTTCCTCAAATTGTTCATCGGTTTCACCGGGGAAACCAACAATCAAGTCGGTCGATATAAAAATATCAGGAATTTCAAATTTTAGGTATTGAATTAGTTTTTTATATTCGAAAGTAATATAATGACGATTCATCGCCCGTAGAATCTCGTCACAGCCGCCCTGCAGCGGAATATGGAGATGACGGCAGAGTTTAGGATTATTGACCATTAAATCGACAAGCTCACCCGTAACCTCCGTGGGCTCCACTGATCCTAATCTCAGCCGCTCTAAGCCATCCAAATCTAATATCTGGCCCACGATTGTGGCTAGGCTGAAATCTTCCTGTAAATCATGGCCATAAGCGCCTAGGTGAATACCTGCCAATACAATCTCCCGGTAACCCGCCTGAATTAGTTTTCGAGCCTCCGCCAGAACGCTTTCCGGTTGTCGGCTGCGCAGCGGACCCCGGGCATACGGAATAATACAGTAAGAACAAAAATTTTCGCACCCTTCCTGGATTTTCAAGACAGCGCGCGTGCGGCTCGAGCTTTCATAAAACGGAATATCCTCAAATTCGCGGGCAGTCATAATATCGCCAACCAAATAGAGTGGTTGGTTGGATTGCCGTACTTTTTCAACCAACTCGATAATCTGACCGCGTTGTTGGGTTCCGATAACCAGACTAACCCCCGGTATAGATGCAACCGCATCAGGCCCTGTTTGGGCATAGCAGCCGGTTACAACAACCACTGCCTCAGAATTACGTCGCGTGGCCCGCCGGATCAATTGTCGAGACTTCCGTTCCCCTAAATGGGTAACTGAGCAGGTGTTGATCACATAGACATCGGCAACCACACCAAAGTCCACTACTTCATAGCCAGCTTTTTTAAAAAGGCCGCTCAGCATATCCGTTTCAACTTGGTTGGTTTTACAACCCAGCGTAGTAAAAGCTACTTTGTTCATGTTTTCCCTCCTATGAGGTTAAAACTAGTGGTCTGTCTACTTTGAAAAGGTAAAATAAATTTGTGGGATTTTTTCGCAAGGCAAGGCGGAGGAGGTGCGCATATCGAGCATATGCAAGCCGACGACAACGAAGCATTGCGGAAAAAGACCGCGAAGGTAATTAGCTTTTCAAGGTAGACGGACCACTGCTGCCCGCAAAAACAAATAGGGCTGTTCTCGATTATGCATGTGTACTCCCTAGGTCACCTAACTGATATGAGATTATCGCCAGCGTTGCTAAACCAGCGGTCTCCGTGCGCAGAATGCGTGGTCCCAAGGTAACTGCGTCGATGCCTCTGCTCTGCGCAGCATGTACTTCCTCCTGGGTAAAACCACCCTCAGGCCCCACGAAGATAAAGATCGGGCGGTCAGTCCGCATATCGGACAGTACAGCTCTTAAGGATTTATTATTTTCGCTTTCCCACAAAAGAATTCCTTGGGCATCCTGGGGTAAATTATGTATGGCGGTTTGCCAATCTTGCAAAACGCCAATCTCCGGCACCCGTTGCCGTCGGCATTGTTTAGCAGCTTCCAACGCAATCCGGTTCCAGCGTTTCCACCGTTGTTCGGCTTTTGTACTATCCAGCCGGACGACGACACGTTCGGTATGCACTGGCCAGATTGCAGTGATACCCAGTTCAGTGCATTTCTGAATAATCAGTTCCAGCTTGTCCCCTTTGGGAAGCCCCTGCACCAGCGTGATATTCAGTGGTGACTCACTTTCACTTTCCTGGAGGCGAACCAATCTGCCTTCGACCTTTAGTTCAGCGACCTGATCAAGCACTGCCTCATAAATGTGCCCCTCCGGTGTCACCGTAATAATTAGTTCACCAGGCTTCAAACGCAGCACCCTGCCAATGTGCTTTGCATCAGAACCGGTAATTACGAAGGTGTTATTGTCTAGTATCTCCTTGATAAAGAACCGATGCATACTTACTCCTTGCGGGCCACAATCGCCGCCCACCCGTCTTTTTGAATTACTTCCTCGATCTTGAGGCCCGCTCTGCCTATGGCTTCAATAACTTCAGGAAGCCGGTCATCGATTATGCCGGAGCCAATAAAAATTCCTCGTTTTTTCATAATGAGGGGTACTTCGGGGGCCATGGCAATAATAACATTGGCGATAATATTGGCTACTACCAGATCAACAGGAGCATCGACATTTTGCAGCAAATCACCCTGCTGCACTATAATCGGACCACTGAGACCGTTCATTTCCACATTCTCCGTAGCTACCTTTACCGCCACAGGGTCCAAATCTACGGCCAATACACTGCCTGCTCCGAGTTTGGCAGCGGTGATTGCTAAAATCCCCGAACCGGTCCCTACGTCTACTACAGTCATCCCTGGCCTGAGCTGAGTTTCCATGATTTCCATACACAGGGTTGTAGTGGCATGGGTCCCCGTTCCAAAAGCCATACCTGGATCCAACTCGATGATTAAATCCTGCCCGCTCGCCTCAAATGCTTCCCACGAAGGTTTAACCACCAGTTGTCGGCCCACCCGCACGGCGTGAAAATGTTTCTTCCAGCCGTTGGCCCAGTCTTCTTCTTCCACTTCGCAGCAGAGGATTTCTCCGCTTCCTTTATCTAAGCCGAAATCACCGAGCCTCTCCACTTTCTGTGTGATTTGGGCAATCTTTTGCTGCAAATCGGGTAATACCGGCAGATAGCCAATCACCCGCACCATCGTTTCCGTAGAAATCGGTAGGTCACAGTAGTCCCATTGACCGGCATGCCTGTATTCCTCTATCAACTGCGGGTCTTCGATAATAACGCCGGTTATACCTGCTTCTTCAAAAAAATGGGCCACCGCTTCGGTGGCCTCCCGGGTGGTGTGTACCGTAACTTCCGCCCATTTCATATTCAACTAACTCCTTTATTAGGGATCAGTGATTTCCTAGCCCCCAGTCCCTAGTTCATACTCCGAAGGCATCTTTTACTTTCTTGATAAACCCTTTGTCATCTGTGTGGATCTCTTCACCGCCTGCTTTAGCAAATTCAACAAGTAATTCCCGCTGACGATCGCTAAGCTTTTTGGGTGTCATAACCTTCACGCGTACATGTTGGTCTCCCCGCCCGGTGCCCCGCAGATGAGGGATGCCACGTCCCTTAATACGGAAAGAGGTGCCGGATTGGGTTCCCTCCGGGATCTTGAGTTCCACTTTGCCATCCAGGGTTGGTACTTCCAGTTCGCCCCCCAGAGTCGCCTGTACAAAGCTAACCTGTATTTCGCAAACAACATCATTACCGTGCCGTTCAAACAGTTTATGGGTCTTAACATGAATATATACATATAAATCACCGGCTGGACCGCCCCGCGTACCAGCTTCTCCCTCCCGGGAAACGCGCAGACGGGATCCGTTATCTACTCCTGCCGGAATCTTAACATTAATTTTACGGTATTTCCGTAGTCGTCCCTGCCCACCACAATCCCGGCAAGGTGTTTCTATGATTTTACCTTCGCCTTCACAACGGTCACAAGGACGGACATTCACAAACCGCCCAAAAGCTGTATTCTGTTGTACCTGAATTTGTCCTGTGCCTCTGCATTTGGGACATGTTGCAGGATGTGTTCCTGCGGCAGCGCCTGTTCCCTGACAAGTAGGACATTCTTCTGTGCGGGGTATTTCAATATCCGTCTCTAAGCCAAAAGCCGCTTCTTCAAAAGATATTTCCATATCGTAACGAAGGTCCGCGCCCTTCTGCGGGCCGCGGGGTTGGCCTCCCATGCCAAACCCGCTCCCACCGAAGAACATGTCAAATAGATCGCCAAAACCACCAAATCCTGCACCATTAGCACCGCCTTGGAAGCCACCCGCACCCATGCCGGCATGACCGAACTGGTCATACTGAGCTCTTTTCTCAGAATTGCTCAGTGCTTCAAAAGCTTCGTTCACTTCTTTGAAGTTAGCTTCCGCTTCAGGATTGTTGGGATTTACGTCGGGATGGTACTGCCGCGCCAGTTTCCGGTAGGCCTTTTTAATTTCGGCCTCATTGGCATTCTTGGGAACACCAAGCACCTCATAATAATCGCGCTTACTCATCGCAGTTTACCACTCCCGTTATTTCTTCTCGTCATCTACCACTTTATACTCAGCATCTACCACATTTTCATCCTGCTTTGCCTCTTCCGTGCCAGCGGCTTCACCTTCTGGCTGTGCCCCTGCCTGGCTGTAGGCCGCTGCAGCCAATTCGTGAGCCACTTTGGTTAGGGCGTCGGTCTCTGCTTTGATTTTTTCAACATCATCGCCCTTTAAGGCTTCTTTTAATTGATCTACGGCAGCCTGTACTTTCTCCACAGTAGCCGGATCAGCTTTATCACCAAAATCTTTAATCGTTTTTTCTGTATTATATACCAAAGAGTCTGCAGTGTTGCGAATTTCTATTTCCTCTTTGCGTTTTTTATCCTCAGCGGCGTGCAGCTCTGCGTCTTTTACCATACGCTCAATGTCGTCCTTGGACAAACCGCCCGAAGAGGTGATCGTGATTTTTTGTTCCTTGCCGGTACCTAGATCCTTAGCTGAAACATGCACAATCCCGTTGGCATCAATATCAAAGGCAACCTCAATCTTAGGTACACCACGGGGAGCGGGAGGAATACCGGACAGTTCAAATCGTCCTAATGTTTTATTGTGAGATGCCATTTCCCGTTCGCCTTGCAATACATGGATATCAACACTGGGCTGATTGTCAGCAGCAGTGGAGAAGGTCTGGCTTTTAGAAGTAGGTATTGTCGTGTTGCGATCGATAATACGGGTGAATACACCGCCAAGGGTCTCAATACCCAAAGAAAGTGGTGTAACATCAAGCAGCAGCACGTCTTTCACTTCACCGGCCAGTACCCCTGCCTGAATAGCTGCTCCTACAGCAACGCACTCGTCGGGGTTAACACCGCGATGGGATTCCTGCCCGGTTAACTTCTTAATAGCCTCTTGTACAGCTGGAATACGTGTGGAACCGCCCACCAGGATAATCTTATTTAGCTCTTTAGCTGTTAACCCAGCATCAGCCATCGCCTGACGGGTAGGGCCAAGGGTTGACTCCACCAGATCAGCGGTCAGTTCGTCGAATTTGGCCCGAGTGAGACTATAGTCTAAATGTTTAGGTCCGCCAGCATCAGCGGTAATAAAGGGCAGATTGATATTGGTGGTCAAAACACCGGATAACTCAATTTTCGCTTTTTCCGAAGCTTCCAACAAACGTTGTGTAGCCATTTTGTCCTTACCGAGATCGATACCGGTCTCTTTTTTGAACTCGGAAACCATCCATTCGAGAATACGCTGGTCGAAATCATCGCCGCCCAAACGCCCGTTTCCACTGGTTGCTTTTACTTCAAACACACCATCCCCAAGTTCCAGGATTGATACGTCAAAAGTACCGCCGCCTAAGTCAAATACCAAAATGGTGTGGTCATTACCTTTGTCAATGCCATAGGCCAACGCGGCAGCAGTAGGTTCGTTAATAATCCGCAGCACTTCCAAACCGGCAATCGCCCCTGCGTCTTTAGTGGCTTGGCGCTGGGCATCGGTAAAGTAAGCAGGCACAGTGATTACGGCCTGAGTTACTTTCTCACCCAAATAGTTTTCTGCATCCTGTTTCAGTTTCCCAAGGATCATTGCGGATATTTCCTGAGGGCTATATGCTTTGTCATTTATTTTGGCTTTGTGGTCTGTACCCATATATCGTTTAATAGACATAATTGTGTTCTCAGGATTAGTAACCGCCTGACGTTTGGCCAACTGGCCTACCAGTCGTTCCCCTGACTTTGAGAACGCTACTACTGACGGCGTAATACGGTTTCCCTCTGCATTTGTGATTACGGTGGGTTCGCCACCCTCCATTACGGCAACTACAGAATTTGTGGTACCTAAGTCAATGCCAATAACTTTTGCCATGTTTTTATTCCTCCTAAAAATTTATAGTAAATTAGTTTTTAACAACTTTAACCATGCTAGGACGCACAACCCTTTGTTTGAGCTGATAGCCTTTTTGGAGCTCTTCCAGGATGGTCTCATCCTCTTTGGTTTCGTCCTGGACTTGCATAATAGCTTCATGTTTTTCGGGATCAAATTTCTCACCAATACAGTTTATCGGCGTTACCTGCAGTTTAGTCAAGACATCTTCCATTTGCCTGCTAATCATATCCAGTCCGGTTAGCAGCTGTGTCTCCCCTGCTTGCACAGTTTTTGCGGTAGCCACGGCCCGTGTCAGATTATCCACAATCGGTAAAAATTTGCAAATCACACTTTCAGTCACAATGTCGGCCAGTTCCTCCCGCTCCTTTTGCGCACGGCGACGAAAATTATCAAAATCGGCCTGCAAACGCTGCAGGCGCGCAAAATATTCATCTGCCTGTCTGACTTTCTCTTCTAGTTTGCTGGCATCCAAAGTTTCGAGATTCTCGCATGTGGTCTCTTCGGTCTCTTCTTGAAGATTTTCTTTGTTGTATTCCATCATATCCATCCTTTACAAAAAAACTTGGGCCCGCCCATCTAGTTGGGTATTCAGAATTCAGTAGTCAGCATTCAGAATACTTCAAGACGATATACGTTCTCTCATTCTGACTCCTGACTCCTGACTCCTGACTCCTAAATTAGAAGTCCGGCGTTCCAGCGTCATTCTGGTCCATCACTGCTCTTTCCCCGCCACGCGACCCCTCTTCACGCTTTTTAATAATCGTGTCGATGCGTAAAATAGCGGTTGCTACCTCACCGGCAGCTTTGATAGCATGCAGTTTAACAGGCGTCGGATCAACTACACCAAGGTCTAGCATATCTACAACTTCTCCAGTATCACAGTCAATACCCAAACTGTCTCTTTGCTGTCCAGCCTGAGCAGCCTTGACTTCTTCAACTTTTTCCAATGGATTATAGCCCGCATTGGAAACAATCTGGGACAGAGGCCTTCTTAGGGCATATGAGACACAATCAACACCATAAGCTGACATCCCTTTAATCGTTTCCCTCATTTTTTCAACATCCCGGGCTACCCCTAACTCCGTGGCTCCGCCACCTGCTACATATCCGCCTCTTACAGCTGCCTGCACGGATGCAGCAGCATCTTTAGCGATGCGTTGACGTTCACCAACCACTTCCTCCGTGGCAGCTCCTACTAACACTGTAGCCATAGGCTTACCTTTTCCACCCACCAGACGAACCTGTTGCAGCTTCTCGTCTTCATAAACCCGGTTAGCATAGCCCAGATATTTCTCTAACTCAATAAGTTCCTTTTTCAATCCTGTACGTTTGATCACCCTACCGCCGGAATGTTCCGCAACTCGACGCAGATCCTTTGCTGCTACACGTTGGAGTACCATGATCCCTGCATCCGTCAATATTTCCTCCGCAAGATCCTGCACTCCCCGATCTACCAATACTAAGTTAACACCTAGTTCTACGATCTTATGCACATTTTGCTTGAATTCTTCCTGTATTTGCATATACCTGGCAAAACCGGACTCTGTACCAAGGGCTTCATCGCCTATCTCTTCGGGTTCCAAGGCGTCATCAATAATCAGCAGTCGGATATCATCTTGTTCCCGAGGCATTTCTTTGTTCATGCGTTCCTTATCAATAATCACACCCATGAACACCTCATTCTCCGCCCCCTCTTCGGCGGTAATGGTGTCAGAGAGTTTGAAATTTAGCTCCCGTACCTTTTCTATACCGATTAAGCGGGTGGCGTTAACCACCAGATCCGCAATGTCTTCATGATCCCGTCCGGCTACCATCGCAATCTGCTTTAAAATAGGATCCTCTAGCTCGTTAATGTGCTTTGTACGGAACTTTACACCTTCCAGCGCCTTTTGTATTCCTATTTTCATGCCTTCGATAACCCGAGCAACAGGAACACCTCTAATCACCTGATTAGCACCCTCGGAAACCAATGCGCCAGCCATCACCGTCGCTGTAGTGGTTCCATCACCCACTTCTTCCTGCTGGGCTTTAGCAATATTAATAACCATTTTGGCTGCAGGATGAAGCACATCCATTTTATCCAGTATAGTTACCCCATCATTGGTGATAATTACTTCCCCAAAGCGGTCAACCAGCATGGTGTCAAGCCCTTTTGGGCCGAGCGTTCCTTCTACGGCGGCGGCAATTGCCCGCACGGCACTAGCATTCGTCACCAGCGCCGCCAGTCGTTCATCAATCTCGGATCCACTGCCAACCTGCTTTAGACTCAATGTCTTTGCCTCCTTTTGTATGTATGTAACTCCGGGAACCGGAAACCGGAGTAAAACCACACCACAGTGTGATTTCCCCCGTTCCTACTCCCTATTCCCTGCCTTTATAATCCAAATTTTTTCAACACCTCAACTAATTGTCCAGTCATAAATTGCATTACGCTGACCATTTTCGCGTACTCCATCCGGGTGGGGCCAAGTACAGCGAGAGTACCGATAGTTTGCCCCTGGATACTATAGGTCGCCGTAACCACACTACATTGCTGTATGCCACTAAATTTATTTTCTTCACCAATAGTGACACTAACTATTTCAGTATTAGACGGGGTAAGGATATCATACAACAGCTGTTCTTCCTCCAGCATTGCTAAAATCAGCTTGAATTTTTCAATATCCTTAAACTCAGGCTGACCGAGAAGCTGCGTCGCCCCCCCCAGGAACACTTTTTCGCCGCGCTGAACATTTAATGTATGCCGCAGCAAATCGGTTGTCGATCTAAATAAGTCCGGGTGCTTAATGACCTGTTGATGAATATCAGTCAAAACATCTGCGCGTATTTGATCAAACCGCAATCCACTCAGTTTATTATTGATGACTTCAGCAATGCGTCGTAAATCATCCATCTCAAAACCCTCAGGTATTTCGATCAGCTTGTTTTCGATTAAACCACTATCTGTCACAACCACGGCTAAAGCCTTCTGACTATCAAAGGGCAGGAATTGTAAATATTTAAACGCGCATTGCGCTATTTGTGGCGCTAATACTAACGAAACATTGCGGGAAACCCTTGACAGCAATTTTGCTGTCTCTTGGAAAACTTCGTTTACCTCTTTTACCCGCGTGTCATACCACTGCTTAATCAATGCTATTTCGTGCTGATTAATAGCCTGCGGACCCATTAAAGAGTCCACATATAAGCGGTATCCTTTATCGGAGGGGATCCTCCCAGCTGACGTATGCGGCTGTTCCAGATAACCAAGCATCTCCAAATCGGCCATTTCATTACGAATGGTAGCAGGACTGACACCTAGTTCATGACGACGTACAATGGTACGAGAACCGATAGGCTCGGCGGTATTAATATAGTCATCGATAATCGCCCGTAACACCTTCCGTTTTCTTTCGTCCAGTGACACTGCCAATCCCCTCCTTTCGGTTGTTAGCACTCACCGTCAGGGAGTGCTAATCTATTACCAAAATATCACCGTAGAGGCCTCATTGTCAAGAGCAATTTGGCATTCCACGGCAATTATTGCATTACTTTCAAACAAATTCCGCAAATACTTCGTTGCCGAGCAGCAGTCCCTTGTTTGTCAGACGTACGGCTTGGTCGGAGACTTCCAGCAGATTTAGTTTTTGCATTTTTTCAATCTGTGCTTGATAGATATCGAGAATGTCCACCGCATAGCGATTCCGAAATTCCACCCGATTGACACCCGCGATGAGCCGAAGCCCTAGCATCATCGTCTCTGCCATAGCTTGCCCGGTGTCCGGCCTTTCCTGTTCCGCCACGACTGACCTGCCTAGGTACATATCCTCTATATACCTCTCAACATCCGCTTTATTGCCCCGACGACAGCCTTCCCAATAGGTCCAGGCCGATGCACCGATGCCGATATAGCTTTCATTATGCCAGTAACGCAAATTATGCAGCGACTGGCAGCCGGGTTTCGCGTAATTGGATATCTCGTAATGCTTATAACCTGCCGCTGTCAGCATGTGGGCGGTACTCACAAACATCGAGGCGTTCGTATCTTCATCCGGTAATAGCAATGTTCCTGCTCTCTCCTGCTCCGCAAAGGGTGTCCCCTCTTCCACCTTTAGACTATATGCGGAAATGTGCTCCGGCTGCAGATCAATGGCTTTACCTAATGTTTCCCGCCATTGATCCGGCGTCTGTTCAGGCAGCCCAGACATGAGATCCAGGTTGATATTCGCAAAGCCCGCTTCCCGGGCAAGGGTATAACTAGTATATACGTCTTTCACACCATGCAGACGCCCGAGTTTGGTGAGCAGTTCCTCTTGAAGAGCCTGTACTCCGAAGCTTAGTCGATTGACACCACCTCGCAGTAATACCTTTAGTTTTTCTGCCGTGACAGTCCCTGGATTAGCCTCAACTGTAAATTCAGCATCTTTGACGATATCAAAAGAGCGGTGCAGCATCGCCAGCAACCGCTCCAATTCATCCAGGGTCAGACAGGTGGGCGTTCCGCCGCCGATATAAACGGAAGTGATGCCCACTTTTAATTCCCTGTATAGTTCTGTTTCCCTGGCCAATGCTTCTATATAGCTCGCAGCAAGATGCGCAAGCGGATATGAAGGGAAATCACAATATAAACATTTTTGTACGCAGAAAGGGATATGCACATACAATCCTGTTTTCATGCTAGTCAACTTTTAAAACGGCCATGAACGCTTCCTGCGGAATTTCAACACTTCCCACTTGTTTCATGCGTTTTTTGCCTTCTTTTTGTTTTTCGAGCAGCTTCCGTTTACGGCTAATATCGCCACCGTAACATTTGGCTAATACGTTTTTCCGCATCGCCTTTACTGTTTCACGGGCAATAACTTTAGTCCCAATCGAAGCCTGTATTGGAATCTCAAACATTTGTCGGGGAATAATTTCTTTTAATTTCTCACACAAAATCCGTCCCCGGTGTTGGGCTTTATCCCTATGGACAATAATCGCCAAGGCGTCCACCGGTTCAGCATTCAGCATAATATCCAGTTTAACCAGTTTCGACGCCTGATAGCCAATCAATTCGTAATCAAGCGAAGCATACCCTTTAGTACGTGATTTTAGATGATCAAAATAATCAAAGATGATTTCGCTGAGTGGAAGTTCATAAATAATCATCACCCGTTTTTCATCCAGGTAGTTCATGTTCTTGAACACGCCCCGTTTTTCTTGGGAGAGTTCCATGATTGCACCGACAAAATCATTAGGCACTATTACCGTGGCCTTTACATAGGGTTCTTCGATCCGATCGATTTCCTGCACCACTGGAAGTTTGGACGGATTATCAACATCCACCATCTCACCGTTTGTTTTGTACACCTTATAAATTACGTTCGGCGCAGTCGTAATCAGCGCCAAATCGAATTCCCGCTCCAGTCGCTCCTGGATAACTTCCATATGCAGCAGCCCTAGAAAGCCGCATCTAAAGCCAAAACCTAACGCTACCGAAGTTTCCGGTTCGAAAATCAGTGAAGCATCATTCAATCTTAACTTATCCAGAGCATCTCTTAAATCATCATAATCAGCACTATCAATAGGGTATAATCCGCAATAAACCATGGGCGTAACTTGTTTATACCCAGGCAAAGGTTCCGGGGTTGGATTTTGCGCGTCAGTTACGGTATCACCCACCCTGGTATCCTTTACGTTTTTAATTGCAGCAACAACAAATCCTACTTGCCCAGCCGTCAATTCATCAATTTTAGTCATCGTCGGTCGGAAGTAGCCAACCTCAGTCACTTCAAAGATTTTTTCCGTGGCCATCATTTTAATCTTCATGCCGGGCTTGATTCTGCCATCCATTACCCGTACATAAATAATTACGCCTTTATAGGAATCATAGAGAGAATCAAAAATCAGCGCCTTTAGCGGTGCTTCTTCCAGGCCCTTCGGCGGTGGCACCTTCGCCACAATCGCTTCAAGCACTGCCTCAATACCGATACCAGATTTTGCACTGGCCAAAACCGCGTCACTGGCATCAAGCCCAATTACGTCTTCGATCTCTTTACGCACCTTTTCTGGTTCGGCGCTTGGTAAATCGATTTTGTTAATCACAGGTACAATTTCCAAATCATGTTCAAGTGCCAGATAGACATTAGCCAACGTCTGTGCCTCAATACCCTGCGCTGCGTCAACTACGAGCAGTGCCCCCTCGCATGCGGCCAGACTTCGTGATACTTCATAGGTGAAGTCTACATGTCCCGGCGTATCAATTAAGTTCAATTGATAGATTTGTTCGTCTTTTGCTTTATACATTAAACGGACCGCCTGCGCCTTGATCGTAATACCCCGTTCTTTTTCCAGGTCCATTTGGTCCAATACTTGGTCCTGCATTTCCCTGGCGGATAGGGCGCCAGTAAACTCCAGCAGTCGGTCGGCTAAAGTAGATTTCCCGTGGTCAATATGCGCAATGATCGAAAAGTTTCGTATTAAATTCGCGTCCATGGCTGCCTCCTCTAAATGCTAGAGCCAAAAAAGCATTTCTATACATTATATCACCATTCTGTTCTCACTAGCAATAGAGCGAAGAGAAACCTAGTTCAACATCTGCAGTAGCCACATCCAGGCGTCGTAAACCAAGGCTGACACACCTTGCTTGATACAGACTATCCATGTGCTGAGCAGATAAAAAGCATTACGCAAATCGACAACCGGCATCGTGTTAACCTTCACCGTACAAGCCCCAATTTCGACGTAAAGTTCTCTGTCCGTATTACTGATGCTGCCCACTTTCATCATAGCACTTAATTTAAGACTTTCCCCGCAAAAGTAAAAAGTGTATTCCCCCATTTTTGATATTTGTATATTTAAAAACTGCACAAAGTCAACCTGTCGCGTAAGATCATTTAACGACGTTTCAGCTAGTACCACACCGCCAATCACCAATGAACAAAGCCCTACCATGCCCCGCACCACAACACCAAAGTCATCATCTAACCATTGTACATATTTTAGCATCCCACTCACTCCATTAGTTACTTACTAAAGATATTGCCTTAAAAACAGAACTTTTATGCAAAGTGAAACAATCTAAACGGGTCTTAAAAAACTCTTACCCCAGAGACGCCGAGAAAGAATTCCACTATCTTTGCGTCTTTGCGTCGTGGTGTTAAATTCGTTCCCTTCATCGCACACTGTCAGGAACGGTTTTGAACACCACGACGCAACGACGCCAAGGATTTTTATAGATAAATATATTTCTTCTCTGCGTCCTCTGCGGTTCAAAGGAATTTTACCCTCCGCAAATTGAAAAAGGAGTAGTCCCCTACTCCCCTTTCTTCGTTATAAACTTCTTACCGCTTACCGCTTACCGCTTACCGTTTACCGTTTACCGAAACCATCAATTGACTTCGCGAAATATTTCCGCTATTATCTCCGCAAATAACTTCATGCTGCGTTTTGCTTCTTCGACCGAATTTTCTTGAGCTCCCACTTCCAATAACAAGGCCCGGGAATGCAAGTGCTGATTATAACGCCAATCGGCTAGCATAATCCCTCGACTTAAGCCGGGATAACGCTCATTCATTTTAACTTCGATAAGTTTGGCAAAGGCGTGATTTTGCTGCCAATGGGGCTGAGGAAGATCAGGCTGCCCAATCGCAACAATAATCCGGATGCGAGCAACATCTTCGCCACCAATACTTGTCGTCGTATGCTCTCGTGTATCCGCATCCCGGTGAATATCAAATACCATTTGGATAGATGGATGTTCCTGCAATATTCTTTTTGTCGTCAGTTCAGACGGCCCGTAAGCTTTCATAAAACTGGGATAATCGTGTATATCCTGGTTATGGAGCACCTTAATGTTATAGTTTTTTTGTAAAGCTGCAGCTAGCGCTTCACCAGTGTCTACGATATCGCCTCTTTGCCCGGCTGGAGAATGGGTTTTTCCATAACTCGGCACATAAGCTTCAGATGCATGCGTATGGTAAATGGCGACCAGCGGCTCTCCGCTGATAAAATCAACAGGATCCAATTTAGGGAAATTAGGAATATATGTTGCCACAGTACTCATGGGCCACTGACATAATAATGGTATTTGTGCCGTCAAAAAAGTTTGAGGATCATGCATATCCACATTAACTAGAAAGCGACTAACTGTAGCTAACAAGCTGCGGGGGCGATTTATTTTTTGCACCGCAACCGGGGACCGTATTGATGATAGTTCCCTCAATAATGGCAAGCCACTAAAAAAAGCTTCCCGCAACATAGGTTTCACCCATACCGCTGCATGCTCCGTCACCCGTCCCCCTGCTGTCAGGGTAGTAACTGCGGGTTCAGTAAGCAATCTGTACCAGCGCCAAGTCACCCCCATGCTTACAATCAGCAACAGCACTACTGCCCCGCCAAGTATTCTTAGTGCCACCCCCGCGAAATAAAATTTAGGCCATCGAAATCGTATATTGAACTCGGGCATGGCAACCCCCTCTCTTACCTTACATATAATGTATATGGTAGGAGGGACAGCCATATGACACAAAAAAGCGGCAGGATTTATACCCCCTGCCGCTTTTCTTATAACACCGATTACCGATTACCGATTACCGATTACCGATTACTGATTACTGATTACTGATTACCTATTACCCAAAACTAAGATACTTATGAATATTATCGTAATCAATATGAGGGTGCAATGCACTGTTGATACCGCCGGCTACAACTCCGGAGATATCGGAGATTAGGGTATCGATTTCCTTGGGAGTAACCATCAAATCACCTATGGCCTCCGGCAGTACCTGACGGACAATGGACTGTCGATCTGTCGGACTTAGATCTTGCATACTTTTAAAATAACGATTAAAATGCGCGTGGTCCATAAGCGTATTAATGGTGTCATTGGCTATGTTTGCCGCATGTACAACTGTTGGCACACCAATAGCAATGACCGGCACCCCGAGATTCTCCTGTGTTAATCCAAACCGCTTGTTTCCTACCCCAGATCCGGGATGAATCCCAGTGTCCGATACCTGGATCGTAGTGGTTACACGACTACTTGATGCCGCGGCAAGTGCGTCAATACACATAACCATATCTGGTTTCAACCTGTTTACTACGCCGGCTACGATCTCCGCTGTTTCAATGCCGGTCAGTCCCAGCACACCGGGTGAAATGGCACATACGGAACGTACCCCTTCTTTAAGTTCCGGCGAAATATAATCCTGCAAATGTCTGGTTACGACAATCTGTTCCGTTACCCTCGGTCCCAGCGCATCTGGCGTCACATTCCAATTACCCAGCCCTATCACAAGGACCGTTGCCTTGGATGGTAATTTTGTAATTTTTACAAGTTCCTGCGTAAGCAATTTGATTATCTGTTCCTGTAATGGAGTATTTTTCTTACGTAACCCCGGCGCTTCCAGTGTAACATAACGTCCACGGACTTTACCCATTACCCGTTCGCCTTCCGGTGTCATTATGTCAACACGGGTTACCGTAACTTCCTCATGTTCCTCAGTTTCCACCCGTACCCCAGGAATATCATCCCGTACATGGCGTGTGATCATCTCCTTGGTTTCCACCGCCAAGTCAGTTCGATAATTTCGAACCAAACTGGCTACCACATTCATATCCTTTTGCATTCTTTTAACTCCTTACCTCAACATGGTAGGTATAAAAGCGTCAATAATCCCGATTATGAAAGCAGCAATCAGCGCCCCAATAATCGATACCTGCATCCCGGGAACGATATATTGGGCTAAGAATATCACAATGGCGGATACTACAAAGCCAATACCACCCCGTCCATATGGCGATATATCTTTGCCAAGCATCATTTCAGCCACATAAGCCAATCCGGCAATCACCGCCGCTGCGATTAATGCATTCATAAATCCCATTGTCTTAAAACCGGGCGTAATAAACCCGACTAACATCAATACAAGAGCCGAAACAATAAAACGGATCACAAAACTCATACATAACCACCTCCCTGTCTTTGAAATTTAGCTTAACCTTACATTTAAAGATTTATACAAAAGTAATTAAAAATTACAAAATGTAGTAATCACACCTTGCTTTTTTATGCTGTACATGCTACAATTTTTTAGTGACGATTATCCACTGAGGAGGTGAACTTCTTGCCGAATATTAAATCTTCTATTCGCAGCGTGAAAACTGATGCTGAGCGTCGTGCCCGTAACAGCTCTGTTAAATCTGGGCTCAAAACCTTTACCCGAAAAGTGGAGGAAACGGTTGCCGCAGGCAAAACTGATGAAGCAAAAACTCTTTTGACCAAGGCTACCAGCTCAATTGATAAAGCTGCCTCCAAAGGGGTTATTCATAAAAATACTGCCGCTCGTAAGAAATCCCGTTTAGCCCGTTTAGTAAATGCATAATCTTTATTAGATTATAAAGGTCGAGACTACGTGTCTCGACCTCTTTTATTTGTCTTTTTAAACCTACCCTGCGTCCTAATTAATAATTTTTCGAACCGCCGAGGCGCAGAGAAAATTTAATTTAATTTCGCTCCTCATCGCACCTCTCGAAAATGGTTTTCGAACACGAGGCGCAAAGACGCAAAGGATTACTTAATATCAATTTCCCCTTTGCGTCTTTGCGTCGTGGTGTTAAACTTGTCCTCTTCGTTACCCAAATCTTAAATATTCGTACACAGTTTTACGATTAGCAGTTGGAGCATGGTTTCCGGGTCGGTGGCTCCCGACTTTACTGACCAGTCGGCTTCTTGGATGTTTTCCAGAGCATGTCGCAATTGCCGGGACGTGAAATTTTTTCCCTGTCCGACTACCCGCTTGGCCACATATGGATGAATACTAATTTTACCGGCAATTTGATCAGCGGCGTACCCTGTATCCAGTAACTGGCGGGCCTGCCAGATTAGCCGCAGCTGCCTTGCTAGTAGGCCAAGCATCTTCAGCGGTTCCTGACCCGCCATTTTCAGATCATCCCACAACTGTATCGCTTTAGCAGAATTACGCTGTCCTACCGCATCCACCAAAGCAAATACCGAACTCTCCGGAGTCCGGGTCAATACTTTCTGCGCATCCTGTTTGTTAACTTCCTTACTGTTCCCTGCATACAGCACAATTTTTGTGAGTTCCTGTTTTAACATCGATAAATCGACTTGTTCGGAAGTACCTACTTCGTCAAGGATAAAATTTATTACCCCGGGCGCAAATCGTTTCCCTAATTCTGCGGCCCGTAAAGATATCCATTGTTCCAAAGCCTTACCTTTAAGATGAGCTAATTCAACGGCCATGCCTTGTTGTTCCAAGGCTGTATACAGTTTTTTGCGCCGGTCAACTTTCTCATTACAGGTAAACACCAAGTAAGAATACGACGGCAGCTTTGCAAAATAATCGATTAGGCGCTGTTCCTCCTGCTTGTTTTTGTCGCTGCTGCCATCACCTTGTTTGCCAGCCCGCAGACGCTCCCAGTTATCAATTATAATTAGCTGTTGTTCGCTAAAAAAAGGTGTAGTATCCGCTGCTTCAATAATACGGTCTGTAGAGATGTCTTTACCCGCTAATATGGTAACACCAAATTCCACCATACCAGCTTTAAATACCAGCTGTTTAATCAAGCCCATCAGTTCTTCCCGCAAACTGCGTTCCTCACCCCATAATAAGTAAACCGAACGTAGCCGCCCGGATCCTAACTCCTTTAATGCACCCTGGTAATCCATCAAAATCTCTCCTGCTCTTAGTCAAATAATATAAGTACCACTCCCCGCTATATTCCTGCTAAGCAACAAGAATCCCTCCTGGCAGCCAAACGAAGGTAGTTTGGATTCAGTCCCGACCGACTCCTTGTGAAAAAATTTGCTGCCCGTTAATAAATACGTGCTCCACCTGCGCATACAAATCGAAAGGATGTTTACTCCATACAACAATATCTGCATCCTTACCCACCTCGATACTACCAATCCGGTCACTTACCCCCATGATTGCTGCAGCGTCAATTGTAATAGCCTGTAATGCTGCTATTTCCGGTAAACCGCTGGCAATTGCCATTATCGCTTCCATGCGCAAGCAATTGACCGGTAGTATCGGATGATCTGTGACCAATGCAAACCTGACTCCCGCCTGATGCAGGACCGCCGATGTAAAATAACGACGGTCCTTTAATTCAACTTTCACGCGGGCGGTTAATGTCGGCCCTACACTGCAAGGAATATTACGTTTGGCGATTTCCTCCACAACCTTATGACCCTCGGTGGCATGCTCTAATACCAAGGGAATGCGGAATTCATCCGCAATACGAATCGCCGTCATGATATCCTCCGCTGCATGGGCATGAGCCCGCATGGGATATGTTCCCTTTAAAACACCAGCAATAGCCTCTAACCCCAAGTTTCTTTGAAAAGGCTGTCCAGGGGTTTCCTGCTGCCGTTCCCATTGTTCCAAATAATATTGAGCTTTGACAAATTGCTCACGGATTAATGCTGCAATACCCATCCTTGTGGATGGGCATCCTGTCTGTTTCTGCAGGACTTTGCGCTTGGGATTTTCACCAAAGGCCACTTTAAGTCCGGCGGGCTGTCTCAGCAACATCCGGTCAACGATGCCACCCGCTGTTTTAATGGCTACACTAAGTCCTCCGATTACGTTTTCACTGCCGGGTGTAACAATAACTGCCGTGATACCGCCACATCGCGCGTCATGTAGCCCTGCATCTGCGGGATTGATACCATCGATGGCCCGTAAGTGCGACCCCACCGTCAAATCTATTTCATTTTTATCATTACCGTCATTTCCTACCCCCTCAACCGCAATGCCAAGATGAGTATGACAGTCCACCAGGCCGGGCATTACAACCTTATCTTTAACGTTAATGACCTTGTATTCCGGTGGTATCTCCATCTCTGTTCCTACATAACTAATTTTCGAACCAGTAATTAACACAGTCCCCTGTTTTATAATCCCATTTGTAATACTATAAATCGTACCGCCTTTCAACGCTATCACCTAAACAGCCCCTTTTGCATTTGTATTGCTGGCCATACGCCTGATAATACTCTACACCTAAGCGTGTGCCTTTTTTATGAACGCAATACACATCTCCAAAAATAAAGGCGCAGTTTCAGTAACTACTTAGAAGCTAGATCAGAATGAGCAAAACCGCAAATCTTATCTTTAATCCTCCTCTAGTAAAACTGTCCGCACCCTATACCCTTGTCCATTCGTGCGCATCACCACCGCGCCATCCTGGTCAGTTCGATAGACCTGAATACCCTGCTCCCTAAGGCGTTCTAAAACACTTGCGGCCGGATGCCCGAATGCGTTGTGTCCAACCGAAATCACGGCTACTGCAGGATTAACCCTAGCCAAAAAAGACGCCGATGTCCCGTTTGGGCTGCCATGGTGTCCAACTTTTAAGATAGTGCTCTGTAAGTCTTGCCCTGATTGCGCCAGCAACTGCTCACCCGATCCATCCAAATCACCGGTAAATAAAATACTGCACCCTCCATAGGTAATTTTAACTACCAAAGATACTTCGTTTTCTTCTTTCTGATTATTATCAGCCGCGGATATAACTTCTATCCCCACACCGTCAATTATAAAACGCTGGCCCCGCTCTGCCTGCAGCACGGGAATGTTTTTTTGTGTACACAGCTCTAGCAGTTCTTGATACGGAAGTGCTTTCTTGCGCTCCGACGGTGCCAGTAAACCGTTTGCCGAAATATGCTGAAGTACGGTACGCAGCCCCCCGGCGTGATCTTCGTGCCCATGTGAAAGAATGATCCAGTCTAGTTGGCGGATACCCGTATACCGCAGATACGGGATGATTACTTTTGTTCCGCTGTCATAGCCCCGGCCATCGCGCATACCACCTCCGCCATCAATTAAAATGCCGCACCCGTTTGGTGTACGGATAACAGCCGAATCACCCTGCCCCACATCAAGAAAGGTCACCGTAACTTCCCTATGGGTATACTCATACCATGCACCAAGCCACAAGGTACAGCAAATAGCCATAAACAGGATGCCCCGCTGACGCCGGTTTTCCCATACGTCCTCAAAGCGAGGTAACCCATAAACAGCTTTATCACTAAATACCCATATCAATAGCAGATAATAGCAGCCAACCTGCCACCAGGACATAGCCGGTACAAAAAAATAGGCATAAGGAACAGCAGCAAGGATATCAGTAGACTGTATAATCCACCCAGTCAACCAATTATTAAAGATGCTAAGCGTAGCTGCCAGAGGCGCCCAAAGGCCTCCTAATACTGCCGCGAGTAATCCACACATGATCAGTACGGAAACCGGTATCGTTAACCATAGATTAGCCACAAGCGAAATAACAGAAATTTGCTGGAAGTGGTGAGCAAGTATGGGTAGCACCGCCAGCGTAGCAGCGGCGGTCGTTCCAAAGATTATATTGATCCAGGCGGGCAAAAAAGTTATCCCCTTTATCAGTTTGGGGGAGAGTAAAATTAGTCCTGCTGTGGCCCCAAAGGACAATTGAAACCCCAGATCGTACAACTGGCGAGGATCCCACAGCAGCATCAGCCAGCCCGCCGCCAGCAGCGCATGCAAGGCATCCTTTTTTCGCCGCAGCACCATCGCACCTAACAAGATAACCGCCATGACCGCAGCCCGTAATACCGGTGCAGAAAATCCCACTAGCAATACATAGGCCCCGATGCAAACCATCGTCGCCCTGGTACAGGTATCCTGCGACCAAGGCGATAGGCGTAAAAGCGCGCACACTAAAGCAGCGATCAGCGCAATATGATAGCCGGACACTGATAGAATATGCACTAACCCAGTATCGGCAAAAGCCCATTCCACCTCTGCCGGAATATTCGTTCGTTCACCAAAAACTAACCCTTTTAATAATGCAGCTTCGCAATCACCCATGCCGATGGTCATCGAGAGGGCCAAGTTGTCCCGCAGTTTTTGTACTAACCGTAAGGGTAAATAGATTGCTGCCGTACCGGTTTTTGCAACATCATCACCTGTAACACTCATCGTAGTTCCAATATCTTTTCTCAGGTAATATGCTCTAAAATCCGGCTGTCCCGGATTACTGCCTGGTTTGGGCAGCTTTAGTTCGCCTTTGGTGAAGATCTTATCACCAAGCTGATAAATTCTCCGCTCCCGGGGCTGGCGCACAGTCAGTCTAATTTTGCCTTGCGCGGGTTGAGCACTACTCTGCGAGAGCAGGATCTGTTCAGCCTTAAGTACGTAGGTAATAAGCCAATCTTTTTCACCATCCGCCTTTTTGTCAGGCCCCTCTACGATGACGCCCTCCACACGGACTGCCGTATTTTGTACAAAACAAGTTATGAAATTGGGCGGCAGAGTCGTAACAGCCGCCATACGCAGTACTCCCATAAGCAGCAAAGTCAAAACCACAAATACCGGCGCCATACTTAATCGATTGTAAATCGCCCAACCCGTGATCCCCAATACCCCAAGTAGCCAACAAGAAATCAGCCAGAGTGGAACTGCAAAAAACTGCGCAGAGAGTACCCCTAGACCATAGGCTGGCAGAATGATTATTAACGGTCGTCGCATAGCCCCGCCTTATAAAGTGATTTTTTCTTTAAGATTTTGATACTTGCTTTCGCCGATACCCGGTACTTTCTTAATATCCTCTAAGCTCTGGAAGGGCCCATTGGCACTGCGATAATCAATAATTTTCTGTGCCATGCTGGGACCGATGCCTGGCAATGTATCCAGAGCATTTAGATCCGCCATATTTATACTTACCTTTACATCAGTTGTTTTTGAACCATTCCGTCCTTGAACGGTTTGATTGGTATAGCCCGGCTCTCCCTGGTTGGGTACCCGGATCTGTTGCCCATCCACCAGCAGCGCCGCCAAATTTATGGCGTTTAAATCAGCCCCCTGCATTGGCCCTCCGGCAATCTTCAATGCATCCGTCACCCGCGATCCGGCGGGCAGGGTAAATACTCCGGCCTGCATAACAGCTCCCGATATATGTACCACCACGTTTTTAGGCGCTACCGGCTCTTTTGTTTTTTCTACCGACTGAACATTCGGTTGAGCAACTACCGGTTTTTGCTTAGCCCAAAACATCACACCAGTACCACAAATCATAATAATTATAATCACAATGATAATAATCTGCTCTCTACGGGTGAAATTCACCGCCACCACCTCCGGAAAAACATCAGTGTTTCATATTCTCCCTCACAGTCTAATTCCCTTTTTTTGACAATAAAATAAAAATCCCCTGATCGCTCTGCGATCAGGGGATTTGACTATTTCACCACGATATTCACAATTTTACCTGGAACAGTAATCATTTTAACGATTTGCTTGCCTTGCAGCTGTTCTTTGATGCGGTCGAGTTCAATTACCTGGGCCTCCAACTGTTTGGCGTCCATCCCGGCAGGGACAATGACCTTATCGCGAACTTTACCGTTAATCTGTACAACGATTTCCACTTCTTCGGCGATGATCGCTTTGGGGTCGCATACTGGCCAGCTTTGCTGGTGTACGGAACCACCCCCACCGGTCGTTTGCCATAATTCTTCGGTAATATGCGGCGCAAAAGGTGCCAAAAGCAATATTGCATCACGTATCGCGTCCCGGATCACTGCCAGATTAGGTTCAGTGGCTTTCTCCTTATATACATATAGAGCGTTTACCAGTTCCATGACCCCGCTAATGGCGGTATTAAAGTTGAAACGTTCGTTGATGTCGTCGCTGACTTTACGCAGCGTGGCGTGATGAATACGACGCAGTTCCTTGTCAGCCTTACCTAGCTCGTCCTTATTAAGTTCGGGTACTCCAGGGAGCTGCTCCGCATAAAAATGCACTAAGCGCCATAGACGGTTCAGAAAACGGTACGCACCCTCAACCCCTTGGTCACTCCATTCCAAATCCCGCTCTGGAGGTGCAGCAAATAATATAAATAGGCGAGCCGTATCAGCCCCGTATTTTGAGATAATCTCCTCTGGCGAAACTACATTTCCCTTGGATTTGGACATCTTAGCCCCATCTTTAATAACCATACCTTGAGTCAGCAAATTCTTAAAGGGCTCATTGACGTTTATCAAACCAGCATCACGCAATACTTTCGTGAAGAAGCGTGAATACAACAAATGTAAAATTGCATGTTCGATACCGCCGATATATTGATCAACAGGCATCCAGTAGTTGGCTTTTTCTGCTTCAAAGGGAGTTGTCGTAGCATGGGGGCTGGTATATCTGAAATAATACCAGGATGAACAGATGAAGGTATCCATCGTATCTGTTTCCCGGCGAGCAGCTCCGCCACAAGTGGGACAGGCCACGTTTACAAAATCATCTGCCGTTGCCAGAGGGGATTTCCCTGGTTCAAAGCTTACCTTTTCCGGTAACAACACCGGTAATTGATCCTGTGGTACCGGTACAACCCCGCAATGCTCACAATAGATGATCGGAATAGGCACTCCCCAGTAGCGTTGACGAGAAACAAGCCAATCCCGTAAGCGGTAGTTGACCCTGAGCTTACCCTGTTCTCGTGCTTCGAGCCATTTAATCATCGCACCCTTTGCGGCTTCATTTTCCATACCGTTAAACTCGCCGGATCGCACCAAGACTCCCGGTCCGTCATAGGCAGCTGTTAGTTCGCTCAAATCAACGCCTTTAGGTTGAATCACCACTTTAATAGGTAACTGATACTTCGTTGCAAATTCATAATCCCGCTGATCGTGAGCAGGCACACCCATTACCGCGCCGGTTCCGTAATCCATAAGCACATAATTGGCAACTAGAATCGGCACCTCTTCGTTATTAAATGGATTAATGGCAACCGCACCGATGGGCAGCCCTTCCTTTTCCACTTCCGTAGAAGTTCGGGCAAGTTCGTTTAAGTTGCTCATTTTTTCTACAAAGGCCCGCACCAGCGTTTCTTGGGGAGTCCCTTGAGTCAGTTTATTTACTAATGGATGTTCGGGAGCTAATACAACATAACTTACACCAAATACGGTATCTACACGGGTAGTATACACAGGGATCTTATCCCCGCTCCCTTTTATGGTAAAGCTGAATTCAGCACCTTCACTGCGGCCGATCCAGTTTTCCTGCATAGTCTTAACGCGATCCGGCCAGCCTTTTAATTCTTGTAAATCCTCCAATAAGCGGTCTGCGTAATCAGTGATTTTAAAGAACCATTGCTCAAGATCTTTTTTAACAACAACACTATCGCAACGCCAGCATTGACCGTTTATAACCTGTTCATTTGCAAGTACAGTCGCGCAATCAGGACACCAGTTGACAGCCGCTTTCTTCTTATAAGCCAATCCACGCTCATAAAAAAGTAAAAATAGCCACTGCGTCCAACGATAATAATCGGGATGACAGGTGGCAACTTCCCGATTCCAATCATAACTTAATCCAATGCGATTTTGCTGATCCCGCATATTTTTAATGTTTTTCCAGGTCCATTCCGCTGGGTGAATGCCATGCTTGATCGCCGCATTCTCCGCAGGCATGCCAAAGGCATCCCAACCCATGGGATGCAGTACGTTGTAGCCCTGCATTTTTTTAAAGCGAGCTATAACATCACCAATAGAATAATTGCGTACATGCCCCATATGTAGGTTGCCGGAAGGGTATGGAAACATTTCAAGGACATAATATTCCGGCTTCGCGCGATTAATTTCAGCCTTATAGCACTGGTTTTCCGACCAGTGTTTCTGCCATCTTTCTTCAATGACGTGGGGATTATACCGTTCTTCCATTTTTAACCTCCTGAATTAGAAAACTTGGCCACGCCAAGCCTTCTGGCGCAGGCGAAACCTTATCTATCCTGTGCCAAATAGCTACTATCAGGTACAGATTCCAACGTATTTACATTATAAAGGAAAGGTCAATCTCCGTCAACTTTGCTTTGCCGAAAACCTAGGCAACAACAGTACTTAACCTTTCCATCCATAAAAAAAACCGCTACGCGGGCCTTAAAAAATTCTAACCGCATAGACGCAGAGGGCGCAGAAAAAGAAATTAAACAATATTTATTCCCTTTGCGTCTTTGCGTCGTGGTGTTAAATCTGATTTTTCTTCGTT
>Ga0074193_1000899_pt1 | contig 43086 bp, 28 predicted proteins | sample EPASupsiteHSE605_FD_64523 | JGI IMG/M metagenome (GOLD analysis project Ga0074193, IMG submission 64523) | Bioremediated contaminated groundwater from EPA Superfund site, New Mexico - Sample HSE6-05 | ecosystem: Environmental > Aquatic > Deep subsurface > Groundwater > Contaminated ...
GTTAACTGTAATTTAATTAATCGAATTCTCTTCAATTATTTCTTAACTTCTTTGACCCCAAAACCCCAACCAATATGACCCCAAAAATTGAATAAATTGATAAATGGGGTCATTTTGACATCCCTAGAAAAGACTCTTATTCTTAGGAAACATTTCACCTGTCACAGTAAAAGCAATTGCCAGTTCTTTTGGATAAACATAAATTGGATTATTTGTAACAAAACTTTAAATGAATTTTAGTGTTGTGTCGCTCTTTATGTCCAACCTTGAAAAATCTTCAGTTTTCAGTTCAAAAAACACTTATATTTGGGGTTCTATTTTTAAAAATAGTATTGGAGGTGCTTATTCATCATCAACACCAAAAAAATTTGTAATGTTTCGACAATCAGAGTTTTTAAAGATCCTTTTAACTCCTATTGTTCTTGAAATGCATATAAATAGCATATTTTATCAAAATCAAGTTTGGAACACCGATACATCTCTTCAGATTAATAATTGTAGATTCATTAATTGCCAAGGTCAATTTAGCGGGGGATTTTTATGTACCTACAAATCATGTAGTGTTGATTTAAGCGAAACGAGTTTTTTGAATTGCATTGCGTCGACAAGTACAGCAAATGGATATAGGGCAAGTGTTTCATCTGGTGCTTTTATTGCGAATTGCTTATCCGTTATTATGCAAAAGAACTGTTTTTCTGGATGCTATGGGATTGGGGATGGCTTTGTGCTTCATTCTAGTGTGACTGGCAATAATACATTTAACACATCTTGTGTTATTAACTGTGGGAATTCACATTCTATACATTTCGGAATCCTTTTAGATTATGGATATCAATATTTCGTTAATAATAATGGGACATCAAATATTTGTAGTGGATTCGGGTCATTTGCTGCACCATGTACTTTATCAACATTTTTCCATGTTAGTTATTCATCCATAGTGAACAATTCTGATTCATTGACTTCTTTTGGATTTGGTGGACACAATCTACCAGGATATCCATTCATTGGATATTTAAATATTATTAATAATAACCCAAAAAATTCTATATTTTGTTCATGGACAAAAGCATTTCATATATATTACTCCTGTTTCCTTGGATCATCACCCATTATCCATACCGCCTATTCCAGCTCATTGACACTGAACTATTGCTCTAGTGATACATCATTCAGTTCTGTCTTAACAAATATATGTTACCCCAATAATCATTCCATATCCACAATACCAGTCTTCAATATTGAATGCAATTTTGATGCACCTATGACCATAAAATATAGGACACGTGTTATCATCCCTACCTTGTATGTGTTTTATCTTTATTAAAGGAAGAATGGTTATTTTTTCTCTTTTCTAGATTCCATATTCACAAATACTAGTATTATGAACATTAAAACCGAATTAAACGAGATTAGATCATATCTCAGTGATGCTCCAGTTTTTTCTACTGGTAGTCACCAATATGTATTTGTTGAAAAAGAGATAAGGGAAAGGATAATGCGGGTTAATTCCGAATTGTCACGATTAGACAAGATAGTATTGGAAAGTATCAGTGAAAAAGTTTATCTTACTATTTCTGATATTAACAATCAATTTGAAAGGCATTCATCCCAGCTTAATTTTTTTATATGGCAATTCATATTAGATTGTTTTACCAAAATGCCTCGTAAATTTCGTGATCATAACTGGGTAACAATTTTTAGCAAATATTTAATCAATTATGCTTATACAGGTGATTGTATTCAAGTTTTAGAAGGTTTTTTTCTTGATAAAACAGTGGAATTCCTCCCTTTTCTATGGAAATTAATGGAATTAATGCCATCAAATTATGTGGAAGAGAGGAAAAGATGCTTTATTGCATTCATTAAGCTTTCTGTAAAGCAAGTTGATAATTGTGAATTATATCATCAAATGATTATTGAATCCAGAGCTTTTAGAATTCATATTGAGGCACCATTTCCAGATAGGTTGGTTTATTTCGAGAATCGAGTCACTGATGAAGTCAATGAGTTTGCAGACTTCGTGATCAGGGCTTTCTATATTGAAGATAAAGAGTTAGTATTTCAAGTTTTTGCTATGATTGCCAATAGTATTGGATCTCATTGTTTTAAACCTATGGCTACTCCAGAGGAGATGATTATTGACTATCAAAAGCATGTGTTTTTGTTTCGTGTTTTGTGCAATAGGCTTTACAAACAGTATCCTTCTGATTCTTATGAAATCATCATGAAATCAGTGAATGGATTTGAAATATCTATGAAAAAATCGTTTTTGTTAATACTATCAATTGACTTTCTAGATCCAATCTTTTTAAATAGTTTTACTCAATGGAAAGAGCAAAATGACAACGATTTCTATTTAGCATACTTGGCAGTTTTTTTCTCTCCATATTTTTTGTCAATATCACGTGATGAATTAGTACAATCATCAAAGAATGCTCTCATGAAGAATCAGCGAATGAAAGTTGAAGATAAATATAATGTTTTATATTTGGCGGCACAAAAGTTGTTTGAGGATCCGGTTCCTTTTGCAGAATATCTAATAAATAAGCTTGCACCAATACAATGTTTAAAAATAGAACTTACCCCTAAATGGAGTAATTTAGAAAAATCTAATATGCTTCAATTTATCATTAATTTACTTGGATTTCCTCATCAACCCAGAGAGTTCTTGGTTTTTATAGGATACCTTACAGATATTCAAGTTTCATTATCTCCAATTGTAACACTTGATATCAGATTTGTATTTGATGTATTGTTTCCTAATAATATACACCTCCTTTATCCACATTTTATTGATACAGGGTTTGATGTTATTAAGAGTGTACCAATTGAATGCATATCTTCAGTCATCCTCGAAAAGTGGCTTGGGGTTATTCAGGTTTCTCTTCAAAAAATCAATGAATATCCAATTCCTATTGTTTATCCGATATGTCTTCATGCCATCTCCCATTTTTCTTCATATTCATTATTTGATTGCATTATTGAATCATTTGAGAATACATATCATTATGAGTATACATATGAGGCTGTTTTGTCATGTTTTTCCATAAGTATAACACAGAAATTATTTTTTGGTAATGAATGGCCTGATAAGTTATCAAACATATTGAAAATAATCCATGTTATTTTGAAAGAGAACGTTTTCAACTCATCATTAATTAATATATTTGTATCATTAATGGTACTTTTAGTGAATTCTGATCTCTCTGATTCCTCTATCATTGTAGATCTATGTAAAAGTTTTTTTTCCAGAACAGTTTCGAACTATGATAATTCTTTCCGAGTTTTGGCTGTTTTACCTTCAACTTTTATTAATATTGATGAACAAAATCCACAAATTTTTCAGTATTTTGAGTCTTTTTTATCGCAATGTTTGTTTTTACCAATATCTGAAATTTCTCTTTTTCATTCTCTTCTTGATATTTTAGTTGACGTATTCATAACTACAAAACGAGAATTAGAATATACTAGGAATGTTTTTTCTAAGTTAATTGAACTTCATGGCCAAATCAGAGATGTAATTAATAGTTCATTGTTTATCTATCTTCATCATACGAACCAGCCACTTACAGACGCAAAGTGCTTTGAGAAGGTATCAGAGTACTATTTGAACAATTCTGAAGCACTCTATGCAGTTTTTAATGAGGATCCAAAGAGTATTCAAATTTTTTCAAAAACAAATTGCGGATCTTCAATAAAACATATTTCATCAATTGAATCAATGAAACAAGATTTTCCAAAAGGTGATGATACTTTATGTTTTCAGCATCCTGAAAAAGCTGTTCAAATCAACACAGAGTTTGATCAACAGTTTTCTCAATTGACAGAAGGATATAGGACATTTTCAGCAGATGAGTTTCTACTTGATATCGAGACTAATGACACTACATATGAGGTTAATAATCGTAGTATTAACGAAAATGATAGATATAAACCAAACGAATTCGAAAACTCACAGAACGAGGATTCTACTCAAGGAGATTTGTTAACAGTATCATCATTTTTCTCATCATTCTTTGGATACAATAATAGGCCAACAAATTTCCCTTCAACTCCGCTTCTTGACTTAAGTGCTTCCAATATTTTCCAAATGCCAAATCGAGAGTGTTTAAAAATTGGTCTAATATATGTTGGGAAAGGGAAAAAGACGCAAAATGAAATTTTGGGGACTTTATGGGAAGACGTTTCAGACAATTTCAGGAGTTTCATGTTTTCATTAGGCGAAATAATAAACCTGCAAACGCATAAGTGGTATTGTGGGAAACTGGACACAAATACCTTCTCCAATGGGAAATATCACCTGTTTTATTGTGATAACCGGTATGAGATTATGTATCATACAGCTCCACTTCTCCCATATGATCCTAAAGATCCTCAACAAATATACAAAAAGAGACATATTGGCAATGATAACACACATATAGTTTGGTGCGAAAATAATACAGAATACGACCCCCAAACAATAACATCACAATTCAATGATGTTCATGTTGTTATATACCCAATGAACGAAAGCAACCTATATCGGCTTGTAGTACATAAAAAGAGCAATGATCTCCTTTTTGGACCATTAAATAGAGAGATAATTGTTCCAAATTCCTCAGTTCCTTCTTTAGTTCGATGGACTGCGATTCTTGGAGATAGAGCGACTAGATATAAATCACAAGGAAGCTCATTGCCATCAGAGCTATTCATTGAGTCGCTGAAAAAGTTTGCTGTTACTTAATCCGAGTCATTTTCAAGGGGTTGAAGCTTGGGATTCGTTATACCTTGAATGTTCATTGCGTATTTTTCTGTCCATTTTTTGGCTGTTTCAATAAATAAGCTGTTGTTTGATCCATATTGCTGGGCAATATCAAGATCTAAAGGATCAGATGTATTAGGCTCTGCCATAAGTATTTGTATTTGCTGTAAAATGGTTTCTAATGATGTTCCAGGCGACCACTTTCCCTGAGGCTCCGATTTTAACGAATCTAGGCAAATTCTCCCAGATTTATCGATATTGGGGTGATAAATAGAGGTTTTAAACTTAATAACAGGCGGAACATTGGGGTAGTTTGAAGGAATAGAAATACTGAGCCGAAATTCACCACCGAAATATGGAGTTCCTTTTGGTCCTTCAATCAAAGCTTCTAAAGTGTCGAGCTTATCATTTAAAGACCACATTCCGATTCCATGTGGTGGATTTGATCCCATTCTCTTTATTTCTTTGCTCACTCGTAATGCTGCTCGCTCACTTAATCCTTCCATCAAAAAACTAAGCTAATTATATAGAAATAGAAAGATTTTTATTTATTAATCATTATAATTGTTCAATCTTGAGCTTTTTTTGATATCTGTTCACCAATCCAATCGATTTCATGAATCAGCTCATCGTAACATTCAAAATTACATGAAGAACACCTATAAACAATATTATACGAATCTAATTGAAATCGATTCACATATGAATCAATTACATCATTTTTGTATGATCTTTGATCAAAAAGGATTAATACTATTTCGTTTTCCAACTCCGGGTAGTTTAATAAAATATTTAACTCTTCACACACACTCTTAATGTCGTTTTCATATGGATCATCGATCAGATATACAAAAGCATCTGCAACTCTTCGATAAGGAATCGAAAACTCCCTCATTCTATCGCTGGCTCTTGCAGGAATTTTGTAAATAGTGGTACTCATCACTTCAGTTTTATGGATTATGTAACCTATCAATAGAGAATCAATTTCAGACTTCAATCCTAGAGTTTTAATGATGGTTTCATAGCCTGAATCATCAAGACCAACAAGGAGAATATTATTTTTGTGAAACATGAACCATTTCCAATATGTTACACTAAACATTGCTCCCATTACAACGAATTTCTCACAGTCCTTCTGAAACTATGACAATAGATTTGAGAGAAAATGGAACAATACAAGGAATATAACCTACATTAGTATCATTAATACCAAGGCATAGTGCAGATTGATTCGGAAGGCCATGACCATCTGGTATTTTCACAATAACGCTGGGCTGAAAAACCTTGTTCATTGAAAAGCAAGGATCTGCTTTTATTCTGTTATTAGTCTTCACAAGTTTTGAATATCCAACTAGATTCTCACCAGGTTTTCTATCGCTTCTTTGTTCATTTAAAGGCTTCTTAACTTCTGAACACCCAATTCGATTAAAAATGCAATAATTTCTGAGAATTTTAAAGGATATTCCAGTCTCTATAACATAATTAACCAATCTATGGAGACTAATGGCGTAAATATTCCCATTTAGTTCACCCATTATACACAATTTACCTTCAGCCATCATTGCCACAGCTTCTAGCAAAGGAAATTCCAAGAAATTACTTGAATTTTGCTTCCACATTATATGTATTTGAGTTCCACGAGGTTTTTTAACTAAAACGAACCCTTTTTCAATCGATCCTGACATCGCGTTTTTAACACTCCAAGAACTATTACCATCCAAAAATTCGAAGGTTTCCCTTATAAAGTCACCCGTGTTTAATTCTCCTTTGGTGCTTTTTCGCTTAAGATTCACTTTCTTCTTCATTTCATACTTTACTAATCGTCGACGATTATTCGAGCGATAAGGGCGGTCATGGTCATATTCGATGTCTGTTGAGCAAGACACTGAAATAAATGAAATTCCAGAATCGCCTGAATACAGAAGGATTGGTATTTCTCCTTCACGCCAGACATATCTAAAGGACAACTTTCAGCAAATTGTAACACCAATAGTTGACCATCTTAAACTAGATATTAGATACAACACAAAAAGGCGCTGCATAGAACTTAAGACTAATGAACAAACCACTAATCCACAGGCAATGACCAAAGCAGTTGATTTTCTTAACGCTTTTAATGCAGGATTTGAGATTCCAGATGCACTTGCACTTGTCAGACTCGAGGATATTTTCTTAGAGCAGTTTGATGTGACAGATATTAAACTTTTAGAAGGTGATAATTTATCACGAGCAGTTGGTAGAATTGCAGGGAAAGGTGGGCAGATTAAGTATGCAATAGAAAACGCAACAAGAACACGTATAGCTTTATCAGATACCAAGGTTAGCATTTTGGGTTCAGTTAATAGTGCTCGTATGGCCAAGCGAGTTATTTGCGATCTTGTGATGGGTTCTCCAGCCAATAAAATCCATGCCAAGCTCAGAAACTTCCAATCTTGGCAGAAGAGACAAGGCTAAATTTCTTATAATAAAGGGATAAATTTGTAAAATTTGTAATGAAAAGCCAGAAAGAGGAACAAGTGCTATCTGCTTTTGAACTAGCAATTAGTGGAAAGAAAAGCGTTTGTGATGCCTCAAAGGAGGTCTCACGATTAAATAGCGAGATTAATGAGATTAAAAACCAGTATTCACAAAAAGTGAATGAGATTCTTGATTTTAAGCGTGAAATGGATTTTTCTGTGGGAATTATTGATCAATCTATACCTAGAAATACATATCAAAAGATTGTTGATAGATTTGAGTCTGATTTTCTTTTTTATCATGCACAATTGAAAGAATGCGTTGAAAATCATGAAAAACTATGTGTAACAGTAGAAGAAAACGTTTTGCGTGGTTTGAAAGGGGCTCATGATTACGAAAAAGAAATGTTGCTAAAATATAATACAAAGCTTCAATAAAATATATTTATTTCGCATATTTCCTTGTATTTAGGGCCAATAGTCTCTCATCCTTAGCTTTAATAAGCTCCTCAATATGATTAATCTTATTTGTAAGTTCATTGATATATTCTGATTGCTTTTCACATTCTTTTATCTTGTCCAATAATACTTGGCGATCTGTTACTGTTTGTGCGCTTTCAATCTCCTGAAAATCCGGATCAAAGGAGATATTATCAAATATTCTCTTTTTCTCTTTCTTTTTTCGTTGTTCTAAGGTATTCTTGAAATCAAATAGCAATTTTTCTATAACTCCAGGCTTTGAATTTGCTAAATCGTTGATTATCTCATTATCAACGTGAAACTCAAGCTTTTGCAATACTTTAGTATTAAGAGTTTTCCAATTATATATTTTAGTATCTATTTTCAAACCCTGGTCATAATTAAATAAATCTACAAGCTTAGGATAAAAATGCGCCACAATCTCCGCCATTAGAACAGCATCGCTAAAATCTCTAGATATATTCTTCCTTTTGCGAGATAATGGAATCGAATCAACCCATTTAAGTACTTCTTCTATATCTTCTTTGCTTAAACTCGTCGACATGAAGACTGAAGTCACTTTTATAGAGGGTAAGGCTGGTCTTTATGCATTGCAGCGAAGAGATTGGGTAACAATTCATTAACTTCCCCACCACCCATGTATTGAGCATTGCAATTTAAAAGAAGGACAGCCTTTTTGAATAAATGAAAAGGATCAGTTGTCAGCAGGTCATATTCATGGACATTGCTTACGATAATAATCCTGTTACCTTCCATTTTAATTGGATGAGGGAGTACTTTGTGCATTTCCTGAGACAACAACAGCAACAGCTTAGATGCGAACACTAATACCGAAAAAACTGAATCTGTGTTCTTGAAACTTTTAACATCAGGATCAAAAATTTTTGGAATATGAAATTGCGGTGCCACTATAAACCAATCACCGCTGTTATCACACTTGCCAATCCTATAAAGTGCTGCAAGTGAAGATATACATGCAGAATCTCGGTTCACAACAGTAGAAGGAGGATCGGGGCTAAAAAAAGTAGGAATAATCGAAGGAATAAACAAAGGCCGCGCCAATTCACTTGATTCAACATACATTTCAACATTTTCACTGTTATTATCATCAGAAAAACTATCTTTCTTGTATTTTATTCGCAATCGGCGATTCTTCGATCGTAGATCCCTTATTTGAGCTAGTTTTTGATCAATTTGTTCCAGCTTGTTCATAAATAAACGTAAACAATAATTTTCCCGAAACGAATCCGAATCGATATATTCATTAAAATATCCATATGTACTGAGAAAATGGACCTTTTACACGACAATAAGCAAAATTCTCTCAGTCATTTTTTAAATTCAAATAGTTCTTTGAAACATGTAATAGTTTTCTATTAAATTTTTATATATTTTATTTGGCATCAGAAAGTTGTCATAAGTTTAATGGCCATCATCTTAAGCCTTCTTTTGGTGAGATTGCCATCTTCTTTCCGCAATCTTGTCATGGAAGCATCCAAATCGATGATGAATAGTGATCCAAATACCATAAAATTAGAGAGCTATCAACCAGGAATGATTGAAATGCCAGGAATTCAGATTAAGCTCAAACAAGCAGTTGTTGCTCCACGTAGTTATGATATTAAAGGATGGGCTAAGAGCGGAGAATATCTTGCTTTGCTGATGAACACATCCTCGGCCACTTCCAGAAATAATTTGGTCAAAAATTCTGTTTTCATTGATCCATCCGATAACAAGACATATATTCTCAACAAATATATTGGTGAAGAGAACGATTGTAGGGTCTTTCAAGCACAAGAAATAGAACCAGCAAAAATATTTGAAATGGCTGGGTTTTCTTCCGATGGATACGGATGCAGTCCTGGTTCTAGTGGTTCTATTGCGCAAAATTGTTTTGCTGATGTTTCATATAAATGGGATAAAGCTAATAAGAGGGCGGAATTGACCAAAATTAATGATTTCTTAAGTGTAGGTGTTGGAGGGACAATAAATGCCAAAGGATCATATGATATTAAACTCACAGCAACTACTATTAGTGGGAGTATAAAAGCTAGTATCAGTTCAATGTTCGGAGGAGCCTTTTTACTTGATAATGCAATATTTGACAAATCTTCCCAAGTATTATCCGAATTAAAGATACCTGTTGGTACAGCATTCAAGTATAATCTCTTTTATGCAGAATTCTCATTTGGCATGTTTCTTATTGTTCGTCCAGAAGTCAAGGATATCAAATTGAATATGAAAGAGAAAATTGGGTATTATAAGAATTACAAGTTTGATGCAAGTGTGGATTACATTATTGGACAATCTCAAAACCCTTGGGATGTTTCGTTCAGAAATTATAGACATGGATCATTTGATAGTACAGTTACACCAGATCAAATCGAAAGTGGATTTTCTATATCACCAAACATTTTTATTGGGCTATCGGTTGGTATTGATTTTTTAGGAAGCTCAATTGGTTTCGAATTAGGTATGGATAACTCAATAAACATTGTTGGAACAAAGAATTGCGCGAAATGTGGATCCCCTCATTACTCTGGAGGTATGAATGTGACATCATCTGCTGTAATCAGAGTCCCAGAAATGTCATTTTTAGGTGTCAAACTTTTATCTGAAACAAAAGCATCAGAACCAGTCTATACTCCCCAGCCAGAACCATCCAGATGTATTGCTGATACTTCTGTGACTGAAGAGATTTCTTATGTTTACGAAGACTATAAGTACTTTGTTATCGCAGGAGTCTTTCTCTTTATTTTAATGATATCTATGTGTTGCTGTTGCTGCTGCTGCAGCTCTCCAAAGAAAGTCGTGATTATTAGGAGAAGAAAAAATGCAGAATCCGTATAAATACCTTAAACAAAAATATTTATTTCTTTTTGCATCCCTTCATCAAGGGTATGCACAAAACTCTGAAGATTCAGTGTTTGCTCATCACTAAACACACATTTTTCGTATGCTACCTGAATTGATCGTATTGCCGAACTAATAAAGTTGTTTAATTGTGGATTTGTTACAATAAGGATGAAGACATCAATGGAAGTACCAGATACTATACCTTCCTCATCAGAATCAATTGGAAATGCTAAAACATCATAAAACAATGGTAAAAATGCCGATATATTATCACATTGCTTAATTAGGGATGATATAATTTCACAAATTGAAATTATTGCTTTTTGTCTATTTCGAGATTTGTTACCTTTTGCTTTAACAATGATTTTAAGGAATTCTAAATACTCTTTAACAAAATTCTCTGGAAAAGTTGAGGAACACAAGATTGCAGAAATACATGACATAATATGAGTTTTCTGATCACTATTTGCGTTAGGATAAGAATCAACAAGACCGGCTAATATCACATCTGATAGCTCTGGACTTGACTGACAGACAACTTCACACCAAATGTAGCATGATAACAATAGCATCCATTCACAATTGATTTCACATGATGGATAAGGAATCTTTAATGATAAGATAAAGCTATTAATAATCTCAGGTTGATGCTCATATAAGTTAGATATAGCTTTAACGATATCTATTACAGCTTCATCCATTTGATCATAATCACATTTAGTAATAGCTCCATTATCTTTCAATGATATAAAAGATTCATTATCTTTCAACGCTTCGAGTAAAAATGAGAAGATTCCAATACATTTTTCAAATATTATTGAATTTGATACAAAGGATTCAAATGTGGATATACAAAGAATACTAGAACTCATTGATCTAATGTTCTCAGGATCTCTTTCGGTTTCAGAGCGGGCTAGTATTAGATCCAAAATTGTATTTGATATAAAGTGATTCTCCTTACCAAAAATATAAAGAATGGAATTAATCATATTCATAGTTTCACTTCTCAATTCATCAAAAATAGGACTTAAATAGTATAATGATGCCATCTCAATACTCTTTTCAACAAATGGAGTCATTGAAATTTGCACTGACTCATAATATCCCCAGAGTACACTAATCGCTGACATTACCATACTATGATCAGATGTAGAAATTAGAATCATCACAGAGGGATCCAAAGATGGAACAATCATATAGTTCTCATCAATATCGTTTTCTTTATTTGCAGGTATTGAAATAGTGTGTGGGATCTCTTTCGCTTTATTTATGATAAAAGGAATCACTAAATCAAGATACTCCATGAGAATGCCAGAATCAATTGATTTAAGAACAGAGGCAATTTCATTCAATTCTGGTGATAATAATAGAGTGGTGTCTGTGATAATGTAGTTTAAAACTTTTTCAATAAAGATAGAAAGTTCATTTGGATCCATATAGTTTAATATAATTCTGAAAGATTTCAAAAACTCAATTTTGAGCTCGTCAGGGTTATTCAAAGAAAAAACAGATTCAAGGTTATTAGTTATGTAGTTTATCATGTTTGAGTCATATTCACATAAATATGATGCACATGCTATAATATGAGGATCAAATGAATTATTCAATAAATTTGATATTGGTTCATAAAAAACAATTCTCTTTTTAGGGCTACAAAACTCAAAGAGTTTAGTAAATACGACAATATACTTTTTGAATTGGGTTGTCATATAATTCTCTAAAAGAAAAGCCCCAATTATTTCAGATCGTTGTTTCACACATTTCCAATCATTAGATATTTTTTTCTCAATCGCCTCAAGGCCATTGTCCCTGAGAAGCTCATCTGTACTCCCACAAAGCTCAATTATCATTTCTAAATATGAATCCCCACTAATATACTTAATAAAAACTGATGATACGTAAGAATTATTAGACTCTACACAAAATCTAATATAATCAATGAATAAATGAATGATGTCCTGCTCAATAAGATAATCAATCAAATCTGAAAGAGCGGAAATTGCTTGAGAATATAGATCAGGATATGTAAAAGGATTAGAAACGGCTTTTGAATACACTTCAAATATGTTTGGTAAGTACTCCAGAGCATAATCTAAACATAGTTTGGAATGTGTGAGTGAATCAGTTATATAATGCAATAAAGCACACTTTTTAAGATCATCAACAGAGTCTTCGTTAAAGAAATCATACATTCTTTGGAATAAGGGACAAACAGATTCTTCTATGCAATTTGGAACATATCTGGTAAGCCTGCGAAAAACTCTATATGATGACAAGAAATTATCAATTGGTAATACCATGAATAGATCATTAACGAGTTCTGAATCAAAAAATTCATTTTCATGGTGAAGAACATATATTAAAAGATACTCAAGAGCATTAGACACTGTCTCTGAGTCTTGTAAATCAATACTAATAAAACTAAGTACTTCTCCAACAATTTCATGATGTGGAAACATATCCTCAAACGTTTTAAAGAACAAAAACGCATAAGAAGCAAGTTCTGTTTGGAAGAAATCATGAAAAACTGGTATTAATTTCTCAATTGGGCCAAAATTATGGTTTTCTAACCTATTGTACATAAACATATAGTCCTGAATGATAGATAAACAGTATAATTTCATATTTTTATCGAAATCGGACTCTTTAATAACCCAAACAAATAATTCAAATATAACCTCAACTAATTCGTCATTTTCATTTAATTCCATTAATAGTTTACCAATTCTTATTATTGTTGAAAATCTAATAGTATCAACGTCAACGGATTTTGCAATATTAATCAATTCCCGAATAACGTCATCTTTGTTTTCCTCAAGAAGAGAAAAATAGGCACTTTCAGCAGCTTTTAGTTGAGTTTCATTGCTACTAGTAAATCCATTCAGTATCAAAATAAGTTCTTCATTCATTTTAATGATTTTTATTTTGGAAGCCAATTTGATATCTTCCAGCCATGATCAGCGGCAACCCTCATGAAGGCGCTCTTTGCTTCTTCTAAAGAATAGGGTGTGCTATTATTTAAATCTATTCTTGGATGAGATGAAAGAATCTCAGCAAAAACATTAGCAAGTAGGGCCTCAATATTATATGTGGGCTTCCACCCAGCTTGAGTCAATATATCCGTGCAAATAGAACCACCAACAGTTACCCTTCCTGTATGGAAGATGAATCTCGGCCTTACAACAGTAATAAATGGAGGGTTAACAGGATAATCAGGCGGAAACATTGCTTTTAGTTCTACATAATCCCTTCCGGTAAGGCTTTTATATTTTTGAATATCTTCATAGATAGCGTCTTTCTTGTCGAAACCAAAAAGCTTTATGTTCCAAATGTTGAGTGAATCATGATCAGGCTCCGCAGAAAACCCATTATCGTGAGAATTAGACTTCATAATAGCTCTTAAATCATTTAATAGCCTTCTTTCTGCAGGATTAGCTGGCTTGAATTTATCAGAAATAGGATCATTTTTAACGATTACAATTTGCTCGGGTTCTTCCTCAGAACTGATTTCTATTTCAATTTCAACATCATTATCAGAGTTTAGATCCTCTTCAACAGGGCCATTATCCTCTTCTTCTGAGTTACACTGACAACAGCAGTTGCACTCTTCACAGCTATCAGACATTTAATTCTATGATTTCCATTAAATGCTGCAAAAAATCAAAAAAGTAGAACATCTATTTTTAACTAATTTCCAAAACTGATTGATTCATCTAAGCCAGTTATAATACATTCAAAAGTGATAGTATTGGATTCATGAGCACATTCAGGTTCTTTGTCTACAATTGGAAATGGATTCATCCGTTCTTGAGCTTTTTTCGCAGCTGGAAACATATATGACAAATTCCTCTTTGGAGATCTGCCTATAAAAAATGGCATCAGCTTCTCATCTTGAAGATGATATAAAAAGGAGTTGCCTTGGTAACTCAAAGTAATTTTGCTCCATTTCTTCATCTTTCTTCTACCCATTTTCGAATGAAATCTGACATTATTAGAAAAATTGAGATTCCGCACACAATTTTGGTTCTAGTCCAATTATTCACAGAATTCTGGCAGATTTTGAATCACTGATGATAATTTTTCTGAGTAGTTGTTGAAGAAATTGTATACTCATAAATCATTGTATCTAATTTTGCCTTATATTTTGAGTGGGTAGAAAAATAACGCTATTCAAATCAGTTTTCTGTGTAAATGTTAAACCCAGAAAGGTTAGATTATTATATTGACTTTTAGCATTATGGTAATAGACAACAAAAGAGAAGACAGAATAGTCATAGTCATAGTCATTTTCTTTTTTTCTTTCGATTTTGGGCGGTTTCATTGATTCTTAGCTTTTCATTGACTTTTTCTAAAGAAACAATAATCTGTGGGTGATAAACAAATATCTCAAATAACAATGGATATGCAAGTGCTATTAAATAATTATTAGATTCTTTGTCTGTGAATATTGATTCAAGTTTTAATGCCAGTTCTACAAAATATGGTTCTGCTGGTAATACGTTTGGATCGGGTTCCATATATTGTCTGATATGATCAGATTCGATTGTTAAAGAAAGCAATTTATTGTTTCTTCTTATTGATTCAATAAAAGAAATCACATCAGTACATGTTATTGAACCAAATATGGTGAGATATTCAATATTGTGATTCGAGACTAAAAGATTGGCAATTGATGCTGTGCATGGATGAAATAGGATATCATCAAGGGTCTCTTGAGAATAAAATCCAATCGATAGCTTATTTGGGCATATATCGGGGTTTTCCGATATATAATTCATAAAGGCGGAGAATGAGCTCTCTGATATCGGGTTTCCCGAAAGATTGATAGAGGAAGGTGTGGTTTTGTTAATTAGGGAAATTATATGTTCGATATTATTTATTTCATTTGAACTAAAATCTATCTCATCGAGAACAACTTTGCAAAATCCATCTGTTAATGAGTGTAAAACATCATCATTAATCTTCAGAGAAGATAAAGATAATGCAGATAGATTATTGCCGTTGTATGTTGAAGAACCGAAGAGCTTTCCCAAAAACATAGAGTTTTGGGGATTCAATGGATTTTCCCACCGAAAAATGGCGCTCGGGGACTCAATAACTAAATTAGGCATTCTTAATAGCCAACATTGTTTAGTGCGACCAAAATCATGTAATGAAATAGTTAACTTTCTATCCCATTCGATTTCACTTAATAATATGATTTGATCGATATCAAGAAAACCTAATCTTAAATCAATTAATGTGTTACATTGATTAATGAATGATACTAATAAATAAAAATATTCAGGATTAGAAAAAACAGTATCCTTAATTGGAGGCCAAGAAGCAGGAATAGCATTGTAATCAAGCCCATCAACTATAAAACACGACAAAGAACTTTTGTTCAATGCTTCAAAGAGCACAGGTATGTGTTTTTCATCAACTTTGCAGCCACTAATAGCCAAAGATGATAGATTTTTGCATGTTTTTATGCAATTAGCCAGAACTGTTAAGTCGACACAATTATATGACAAATCTAGTGAAGAAATGGTATCACATGCAGTGCACTTATTAAGAAAGTAAGACATTGCAGGATTCCATATTTGGTTATCAGAAATTGAGACAGAGATGATTGTTGAATGCGAAATCTGATCTCCTAAAGCTTTGACACCATCATCGAATATAGAATTACTATCAAGCCTTATATGCTGAATTGAAGGTGCAGTTGATAACAAAGGTGCTAAAGTGATGCAAGCTTGAGTTTGAATATCACATCCAGATAAACTTAAAAACCTGATCTTTGAGTAAGTATTTATGTTTTCAACAAGTATTTTACACGATTCTTCAGTTATAATATTATCATCCGCAAGTAATTCAATGAGATTACTTTCCCCAATTGACTTGAATATTATTGAGCAAGACTTTTCATTCATTTTGGTCTGATTCAAGCATAAAGAAAGAAGTGAACATCCTTTTTTCCGTAAAAAATTAGCCAAAAACTCTGCACAAGTAATATCAATTTGATTATTAGATAAATCCATTCTTCGAACGTTTAAACTAAGTTTCTTGTTTAATTCAATGAGCAAATGGTTCTTCCAGTGATTTTTGCCAGACAAGTCCAAAACTAAATCTTTTTCCATTTTATTAATAATCGTACAACAACTTAAGGTAACAAGAATACCCAGGCCGGGTGCAAAAACTGTGATTCTAATTCTCTTATTAAAACTAAGACGGATCCTTTTGGTCTTTTTGTATTACTAAATCCGTTTTCCTTCTCTAATTCAACGAGATGAACATGGAATTTGAAGGATTTCATGTATCCAAGGCCTTTTCCAGAACCAGAAATCAATGAATTACACCCAGACGATACAATTCCTATTGATTCACGGTCCCCAGTAAGCTCTACAACATCCTGATAGCGAGCATAGTCGTCTTTGCTTGGTTCAAGTATAGATGCAAATCTCGAAGGGGTTCCTCTCTTAACCATTTCAATATTCACTCGAACAAATGTGTTCTCTCCTTCATTAGAAATGTAAAACCCTGGAGGAAATTCAAAAAATGGGTTAAGACGCGGTCTTTTGGCAAGGGGCCTTTTTTGGTTCTCTTCAATAATGCTAAATTTCTCTTTCAGCCATATCTGTAGACCCTCATTCGTATCTGGTCTGTCTTGAGGAAATGAAAACTCATTTGACTCATGCAGTATTAAATTATGTGCTTCTAAACCAACTGGTCTGGATCCCATATGTACAAATTTTTGAAATACAGTTGATCCACATCCAAAAGGAAGAAAAACTAACCATTTTGATCCATATCCTTGTTGACAATAGGTATGGTAATTCATAATAATCACAGGGATGGATCCTGATGGCAATTCAGCTTTCGGGAAGAGTAATTTTGATCGCTTTCGATTAAACTCATCATCATTTGGAAAACTTATTGATCGATCTCTAAACAAAACAGAATCACAAATTGGAGAATCATGGTCTTTTTTGCCAACAAATGTATTTTCATTATGTTCAGTGACAGTAATTGTTCGTGGATCATATGCATTATAAGCAATAGAAAAACCAGGCATCACATTTGAAGGATCAGGCAAATCTTTTAAAACAGCCATTAGATTTTGTGAACAATCTGTTGTTGGTTGTAATACAGACCGAATCATTTCTGTTGATTTAGGTCCAAAAATTTCAAATATATTCAACTCTCCTTCAATGACTTCAACTTCAAAACTCTTCGAAAATGATTCAACAACCTCATTTTTCAAAAGAGGATGAGTAATAATCCATAATTGACTCTCAGAGACCCAAAACATGTCAACAGGGCCAATAGGTGAGCATGGAAACTGCATGGGATGATGAATATCCACATGAAATAATGTTTTAAGATCGCTCTCAATATAACTATCTGGTTTGATCATTGATGCAATAAAAGCTTCAAGATGAGATTTTTCTCCACGAACAGATATAATACAATGATATGAAATATCTCTTATAACAGATCCTTCTTTCGTAAGTTTGATAATTGACCTTGTGGATTTCATTGTTGGTGCGGTAGGTATTTTATATCCCCACATATCTTCAATAAAAAATCTTTTAGCATGCCATAAATGAGTCTCAAGCCAACGACTTTTTTCGTTTCGATGAGCAGCCTGCTCAGTTCCATGTGGCCTAAATGCAGTATTTTTCCTTCCTGATGGTTTATTTTTCTGTTTTGCTTCATTTGCAATTATCACATCTGATTCAACAGACGCTCTGATAGATTTTGGAATTTTATGAACGTTATAACTCATCGCTCTTCTCCTCTTATACTTCGGAAGAAGCTGAAACAACCTTTTATGAGATGGTTTATTATTTTCCATGCTCTTGACTATTTCGCTAACATAGGAATCTCTTTCTTTCGCAAGTTCAATAGTTTTGCAATGAGGTGCAAGAGCCATTTATAAATTGAGTTTAAAATAATCACAATTTTACAAATCTCAACCAAAAGAAGTATCATTAATGAGGAATTCGTCATATATCCATTCAACCGGGCAGCAGCATGTTGGATCAGCAAAGAAATCCCATTTAGCATCTTTTGAATTTTTCGATTTACAATGGCATTCATTCCCTTCTACGATTTTGCCATCCATTATCCCAAATAGTTTCATGATATCCCCCTTTATAGATACATTCATTTGCCTGTCTTTCGTATCTGGTGAATATGGAGCTGATGAGTTTTCCAATGATATAGGGTTCTCGTCTCTATGAGGGGTTGGTGTTGAGGAAAGCTTTGTTCGAAAAGACCATTTCCTTTGCTCGATGAAGTTCCCTTTGAGAAGAGGAATTGTGTCCACCAATTCTGCTATACATTCGACAAAATTCCTTTCAGACACAATATATCCAATTTTAACCAGCCCCCCATTGATTGTGCTCTTGCTTTTATCTAGCAACTCTTTCAATTGAAGTATCGAAACAGCAAAAGTAGTACCAAGGTTGCAAACACCACATACGAGGGATCTTTTCCATGAATCTTGGGGTTTTTTCTCACAAAAACCAATCACTTTAATAATATTATCTTCAAGGGTTTCTTTTCGCTTCCCCCTTCTGTATTTATTTGTTCTTTGCGAAAATTCACTTTTTAGTGCATAATATTCTATTCTATCTTCATTAGAAAGTAACTCAATATACTTTGAGCCCTTAGTGTCATTATCTTCCATTATGAAAAATATAATTATTTGAATATTTGTTCTATCGTTTCACAATTATTTTTATCTTTCAAATCATCTAAGAAAAAGTTTCTAATTTACTAAATATTCATATGAAAAAACTGCCATCAACATTACTTCAAAATTTTCTGAGGAATAATGTAAATAAATCAAAAATGTCCCAAACCTTGAAATTTTAATGAACATAGAAATCAAAAGTTCAATGATGAAGCTATTGATAAGGTAAATATTACGCTTATTCCTTTTCCCTTTTCTATTCTACATGAATTATTTGAATCATAGGTTCTTGGAATTGTTTCTTTGTTTGTTTCCATTAGAGTGATCATTGGTGACTCTTTCATTGTGGGCTGATATGTTACAAATGGGGTTTCAATTAATGAAGGATTTGGAGTCATTTTCATTGTTTCAATATGTGTTTCAATCGGTGAATTGTAAGGAGTCTGAGCAATTGTTTGTTTTGGGGTTTCGATTAATGTTTGTTCAGGAGTTTTAATTGGGGATCTATTTGGCAAAGGATCATCAGCAAAACAAAAAAAGGAACTGAAAAATTGTATTTGATAAGTTGGAAATGATATCAATGAATTATTATTTTCCGTATTTACGGGACTGGATAATGAAAGATTCCCATTATCAAAAATTATACAATGTGATAATGTTAGGATTCCATTAAAGATGCAAAAAATGGTGTTATAATTCAATCTGAAAATACAATAGATCATTTTAGGAGAACCTCCTCTTGGACATATACACCAAATGATGGACAATTATTATTAATAACATTAGCATATGAAATAGTTCCTGAATTTGATTCTGAATATATAATTGCATACACAAATGCAATATTGTTAACAAAGTTGCAAAAATTTGAGGTAAAATAGAATGGATATGAAATCCTGAGACTAGATCCACTATTTGCTTTATTATTTGAACTATTCACATAGTTGAGCTTTTGATTCCCTGATTTCAAGTAAATGGGGTAATATCCTACTGTAACATTTGAGCATGATGAAATAGATATATATTCTAGTGAGTTATCTTGGGTTCCATGAGTAAGCTCAATGTAGCTGAAGTGAATATTATTCAATCCAATGCATTTTTGGGCACATACCATTTTTAGATCCGATTGTTTTGATTAATAATAAATTGCTCCTCCCCATCCAGTGCATCTACAATAATAGAACATTGTATTAGAAACAAGCATAAACTTCATATCAATACTAACATAAATGACTCCTCCATATCCATTAAATACTAGTGTTCTTGAAAAAGAACAATCCATAATACTAATTGTTTCATCATTATATGACCGCCCCTGGTCAATGCTTGTGTTAATGCATTCATTTTGTTTCAAACCGAATAGTTTCAAAGAAATAAGGTTATTAATTAAAAAATTCTCACAAGGTTTGAAGGTTGATTCATTTACAGTTTTTAATCCAAAGAGTTCAACTATTGACCAAGACCTTATAGAAGGATATTCATTAGTGATCAATCTTAAAGAAAAAATCCTATATAAACATAAAAAAATTATCAAATATGTATTCAACTGTTCCCAAAAATGTTGGTATGTTGTAAATTCAAACATACAATATAATGCACACAAATTATTATTGTTTCTTTTCCAAACAACTTTTTTTTGTCATCATTATTACAATGGAAGGAGCAAGGTGGTGTTTTCACCATGATATTCTATTGTTTTAAGCTTTTTTTGGTCTGAAATTTTGTGAGAAAAGCTAAAAGAAAATAATTCAATTTTTATCACAAATTACTCCATCAAAACGACTGTATTTTATGATGACAATATATCCGTTGGCATATTTTTATCCAAATAATATAATTAAAAAAATTACAAGCAAAGAACTCCCTCATTTTTATACTTTTAACTAATTTGAAATTGTTGTTCAATTTTGTAAGATTTTGTTTTTCTAATCCCCTTTATCATTACCATTAATGTTGACTTAAAAGTACCAAGGTACAGAAAATTACCCATTTTTTTAATAACCAGTAAATACCAGTTCTTTTTTATTAACGTACATGTATTTACCTAGAGCCAACCTTAATTACCATGATTATAGATGGGTTATGTATAGGTGTGGCGCTCGAGCAAAAGGGGCAAAACGCTTGAGAAAAAAAGAATCATCCAAGTATTTCTCCCAAGCCAGTTTTATGTAAAGTACATGGTTTTTATAAAATCATGATTTTTTCTAGTACAATTCATTTTTAAATTTGATTTCGAAGCTCTTAAAAGAACATAATATGAATCATAAACAAATATTTGTACATGTTTCGTTCGAAATTTCGAGATTGATATACAAATTGTTCTCTTTCACATTCATAAAATACAATGTTATGAGAAAAATCAGAATGTGGAGGTTGTGTACAGTTGCTAACAATCACATTTCCACCAGAAAGGCCACCATTATGATAAACAAATGAGTTGATAACTCTTAGTGATCCTTGATAAATATACAACAAAACTTGATTATTGTTTCTGAGAACACAATAATCCAACTTAACATGTCCTGTATTAACATAGACAACACCATAGCTTCCTGATTGCTGAATATTCTGAATAATATTAGAATACAACATATCACCTGAATTATCACGGAAGTCATGGTCAAGGGAAATAAACCATGAACTGTTATTTTCAACCACATTATTATGTAATGAATAGTACTTGGTATTCATTGATTCCGTAAGGCCAAAACTAATACCTATTATTCTTATCCAACATTTAGAATAGTTGGTATTGATGCAGTTCTGATATCCATTAAATAGTTTGAGTGAAAAATCGCGATTTTCTGGATAATCAGGACATTTTGAGATCGAAACAAATGTCATATTATTATACATAGATACCTTAGTCCAAACTGCGCAAAATTGATACTTCGATTCGCTTCCTCCTTTGCAATTGTGAGCACAGACTCGCTCTAGACTGAAACTGTTTAATGTATCTACATAAATGGATCCACCATTCATACTACATGAGCAATCAATGAATAATGTTCGACTTATCGATAGAAAACCTTGAAGAGACGAACAAAAAATGACACCACCGTTTCCACCATCATTTTTATGAATATCCTCAAATACGCAATACATTATTTCGACTGGTTCATCCAAATGCGAATTTTCGCATGGAATCAAACATCGAAAGAACAGAGATAAAAACATCTTTGAATTTCTGAATAAAATTCTATACAACATATAACTAATCTTTTCCCTTTTTGAAATAGCGATTCAACAAAACAAGGAGCTGAATGAATACTTAAGGAATAGTAGCACAGAGAAAATATTGTAGATTATAAAAATGAGGGCCAGGGTTATTTTTTAATCCAACAAGTAAATCATCTGTTTTTTTAATCATATGTATTAGTGACTGAAGAGATATTTATATCAAGTTGACTTTATAAGGAAGTTTTTAATGCATTCCTCCCATCAAGATACTCATTAAACGAATATTAATCATCCATATCATTATTGACGCCCTTTGCAAAAAGATAAATACAATTGACACTTATTTGATGTTTTCAAAGGAAGTCAACAGTCCCATAAACTCACATTTCAAGCAATTCTAGGGGGCCAGGGTGCATTAAATACCTCTTATTTATAACAATATTTGATTTGATTTTGCTCATTTTTTGGATTACTCTGTGTATATGTCAAGGAGATGATCATTGTTAACTTAGATTTTCATGACTATTCAGGATCTATTGGAGCATGGAAAAAGATTGTTTCAAAGGAGGCAGTAATTTTTGATATCAGGAGGTTAATTGCTGTGAGAATTGCAGAAGCACCTCCATATATACAAATCATTAACACAATTCCAACAGAAAATTCTAGGCTCACATGAATGTGTTTCATTTTTTGATGTATCCAGTTTATAATCTTTAAGATTTATTGAAATTAAGAATTATTGCACTACTATCTCCTCCAAATAACTTTTTGCCGAAGAAATTCATCTTATTAAATGCTTCAAAGCCAAATATGTCAATTCAAATAATCAACAGACACTAAAATATTTTGACTCTTCGATTTTCATTTAATGAAAATCATTCAATCACAATACCATTACATTCAAAAAATGATCATTTACTCATAGAATCATAAGAATAATCACAGGATAAAAAAATGAGAATGAGAATATCAAACTGACCTTTCTCTTATCAACAATTCGATTGCTACATATTATTTCTGCATAAGATCTATGAATTGTATCTTTTGGAGTTTCTTTCATTGTTTCATCGATTGTTCTCTCAAATGTCTTTCTCAATGTTCCATCAATTGTTCTTCTGATTGTTTCCTCATTAGTAATTCTATGTGTTTCTTCCAATGATCTCATAACTGATTTCTCAAAAGTACTGTGAGGAAGAGGAATATCAGCATAACAATGAAGAGAACTGAAGAATTGAATTTGATATGTGATTCTATTAGTTAATGAATTATTTGATGTTGATATTTCTAGCTCAGTTGAGAATGATGATGTATGATCAATGAACGAATGGGACACTTCAAGAGAACCTGATTCCACATAAAATAGATACTCATGATTATTATGGAATATACAATAAAAAATCATTGTTTCTGCGTCTGAAACACATAATACTCCATACATAGATGGACTGTTATTATGAACGATATTGGCGTATGACATTGATTTTGTTCCTGAACCAGATGAGATTTGTATGCAAATCCCGCTAACCACTTGGTTATTTGAGAATGTACAGTGCGTACTTATGAATGATGGTGTATTTTCGATAAAAATACTTGAAATATAAACAGCTTTGTTCATTGAACTGTTTGTGTTGTCAACTCTTTGATTGCCATCATTCAAGCAAAATGAATAATAGCCAGATTTCATATGTGAACAATTTGATATTGACAGATAGTCCACATGATTAACCTGAAAAGCATAAAGATAAGCAAAATGATAGTAATGACCATTGCATCTGTTTGCACATATCATTCTGAGATTAGAAATAGAAGATGAGAAGTATATTGCTCCGCCATAGTTTGAACAAATACAGTTATAGAACATTGAATAATTGAGATTCATTGAGTAAGCTTCACCTTCAACATATATGACACCACCATCCCCAGAGTATTGGGAAAATCTTGAGAAAAAACAATAGGAAATATCTATGTTTTTATCCCAATAAGCCCTTCCTTGATCAATATTTTCATTTTCGCATCCAGAACCAACAACCATTTTTTTCCCATTATTATGATACCACAAATTCAATCGAGACACTAAGGACAATTTTCTGGTTGTTTTCAAAAAACTGTTTTTAATGATTATTACTTTTATATGCAGTTTTAGCTCATCTAGTTTTTGGAATTTATTAGGTTTATATATGAATAATAATGATAATATTATGCTGATAATTGTTGATAATTCTATTGAAGAATTGAGTTTTTTAATGATTATATATTGTTTTTGAGTTGTTCCGAAATGTTTTTCCGAGATCAAATAATAAATTGGATGAGCCAACGACTGAACCATTTGGGATATTTTGTATCTTAAACATAGGAAATTTCACAAAAAAATTTGAGTATAAAAGTAATTAGACATGAATTTTTGCAAAACAAATAATAACAAAAAAAGATATTTTTGGGAGGTGTGTTGAACTGATTTATTCACATTGGTTATCAAATGGGCAATTTCATAAAACAGATTCGAAGAGAATTCTTGACTTTCCCATTGTTTTCGATAAAAAATTTGACTAGCAATCACCAAGAGAATGTTCTTTTCCAATAATATCTTTGATGTAGTTAGTGAGCCAGAAGATTGGGACATTGAAACAAAAATGAAAAAGTGTTTTGAAATAAAAAACTTTTATAGTGTATTGTCACAAATATCTAAAAAACGACAATGAAAGGTGTCAATTTTTAAAATATAATCATAACAATACTATTACAAAGTATATATCTTGCTTTTGTCGATAATAAATGAACTGAAGGATATAATGGACAAGAGGGTGTTTTTTGAATACATATTTACAGGATTAAAGTCGAGGATGAATATTTCATTCAATACACTCTTGTTTTTGTTTAAACAGTCCAGATATGAGTAGATCCAATGATTGGAATAATTTTTTTTGGGGCGGGGAGGAAATGTTACCATAAGACTATACTCAACAACACAAATCATATTTGTGTTTTCAGAAATATGAGGGTGTCCATTGTAAATTAAAACAAGAGCTGGAGAAATTATATATCTCTTTTGAAGAATTCTTTCCAAAGAACTAAAAAAAGTTAGACAAAATTGGTAAGATGTGTTATAATTCAAAAGAAATTGATTCTGAAATCTGGGAAATCTCGGAAATTTATTGAATCGATTGCATCATTTTGCATTATTTAATAATGATATTCTTTTTCTATGAAAAAATTTAGACTGATATTCATAATGATAATTCCCTCTTGATTTTAAAATCTATGCAATGTCTTCACATAGAAAAACTGACCTAACATTGTGAAAATGGTGACTTTATATAACATTTCTCGGAAATAGTAGGATTTGAATCATCTCTTAATTAATATTGAAACATTTACTCATTGGGAATTAAACCTCTATAGAGTTTTTTCATCACAAATTGTTGTTTCAATAGTAATGAAACTCACATAAATTTTTGCACAAGGAGTAAGGAGAAAACACATCAAATTTGATTTCGAAGCTCTTAAAAGAACATAATATGAATCATAAACAAATATTTGTACATGTTTCGTTCGAAATTTCGAGATTGATATACAAATTGTTCTCTTTCACATTCATAAAATACAATGTTATGAGAAAAATCAGAATGTGGAGGTTGTGTACAGTTGCTAACAATCACATTTCCACCAGAAAGGCCACCATTATGATAAACAAATGAGTTGATAACTCTTAGTGATCCTTGATAAATATACAACAAAACTTGATTATTGTTTCTGAGAACACAATAATCCAACTTAACATGTCCTGTATTAACATAGACAACACCATAGCTTCCTGATTGCTGAATATTCTGAATAATATTAGAATACAACATATCACCTGAATTATCACGGAAGTCATGGTCAAGGGAAATAAACCATGAACTGTTATTTTCAACCACATTATTATGTAATGAATAGTACTTGGTATTCATTGATTCCGTAAGGCCAAAACTAATACCTATTATTCTTATCCAACATTTAGAATAGTTGGTATTGATGCAGTTCTGATATCCATTAAATAGTTTGAGTGAAAAATCGCGATTTTCTGGATAATCAGGACATTTTGAGATCGAAACAAATGTCATATTATTATACATAGATACCTTAGTCCAAACTGCGCAAAATTGATACTTCGATTCGCTTCCTCCTTTGCAATTGTGAGCACAGACTCGCTCTAGACTGAAACTGTTTAATGTATCTACATAAATGGATCCACCATTCATACTACATGAGCAATCAATGAATAATGTTCGACTTATCGATAGAAAACCTTGAAGAGACGAACAAAAAATGACACCACCGTTTCCACCATCATTTTTATGAATATCCTCAAATACGCAATACATTATTTCGACTGGTTCATCCAAATGCGAATTTTCGCATGGAATCAAACATCGAAAGAACAGAAAAAAAAACATCATGATATAAAATAATGGCGAAGACGATAATATTTAACACAAAAAAGAATCATTTTTTAAGCGATTTGAATATCATCAATGATGATGATTCATCATCATTGATGATAGATCATTTTTACAACCATTTTTAGCCAAATTAAACATTTCAATTATTGGTTTTTTATTCAGGGCTACTCAATGGAATCACCAAGTATATATTCGGAAAAAAAGTTTTTATCGCAATAACAAATATGAAAAGAATTAATATTTTTCATTAATCCAATATCGGAACTTTTGCCTATTTTCAAGCCAGTTTTTCATCACTGTTAGCATTGTTGTGCCCTATTCAGAGGTGAAAAATGGGCCATCTTTTATAAATGAAGATTGAATATCACTTTGCTCTTTCAAATACAATCTAACAAGTCTTCCGGTATTTTTCCTTACAATGGCCTTATCTACAGTACCTTCACGAGCATAGTGGGTGTTTGATACCCACCAATCAGCCTTAGCTTTGACATGTCTAAGAATTAAGGATTCAAGTGGAGGAGGCATTCCAGGGATTTTCCAAGGAATATTGGCTTTCCAACACCTCCATGCTTCACTTAAATGAGCCATCAGGGCATGAACTTTATTAGTATTGACTCCTTCAGGCATAATATCAGCAATTTCACTGGCAACTGCACCTCTCATTTCAATATCATACTGAGATTCACCTCTTTGTTTAATGACATTTGATGCATATCTTTTAGCAACTCTTCCTTTATATTCACGAGCAACGGATGATCCAATCCATCTTTCTAACAAAGGAACCATTCCTCTTAAAAAGAACACCCAAACCCTCCACATAGGCCTCCAAAAACCAACACCAGGCCCAGAACCGATGGGTCCTGTATTGAACCGACTATATATAAGGGGTTTTAAGTCTTTGCATTGTCTAACTTAATGCATGAGCTTAAATTTATATCTAAATAATCCTGTTAAATGACCTTTGGTATTCAAGGTTTTAGTTGGCTTGAGACCAAAATTTTATTCAATTATTGATTGATAAATATTGCATTTATTCTCAAATAAACAAATGAATTCATTTTGAATATGGCTTTTACTGAGAAGTTTTCATGTATTTCCCAAAGAATTCAATACTTTTAAGAATCAAATGGTTGTTATTATAATTGTTACTCTTTTGAACTATCCTTATGAACTGAAAGTATGTATCAGAAGAAGATGATAAAACATGAGTGTATTCAGATTGAGCATGGACACACCAATTGGATCCAATATCCACTTCTTCTATAGTTTTGAATTCACTTCCATTATTTGACCCTTGGATATCAAATTTCTTCATTGTGTATGGTGAATCATTTCTGGCTTTGAATGATATTCCTTTTAAGTTGATTTTTCCATAGTTCTGTTTGATTGTGATGGATGAGGGTGCATCAGTTGTATAAAAGTGTACATTGGGGTCATTCTTGGTTATATCATCTAAAATGGTATAAATATTCCCGTGTGCATAAGAGGAAGCAAAAATTTCAATCACATTAGAAATAAATGGATTCATTCCATACTTGTTTCTGAAAAAATTGAACAATCCACTCCACCTACCTTTCCCTTCCTCAAGTGGAAAATCAATAATCTCTCCTTCATTATAATCATGATCAATGCTCGACATTGAAACAAGTGATTTAAAAATAAATTGGCAATTTCCTCCAAAAACATGGTTGGCAGAATAAATGGAAAAAAATTGATGTAATGTAGTATCCATTCATTTAATAAAACAAAAAGCAAAAAAAGCTATTCAAATGAATAATTGTTTACTTATCGAATACCATCAACAAACATTTATTCATTTTCTGTGTAAAGAATCAATCATTCATTGAAAAAACCAAAAATCTTTGATTTTCAATAAAAATGAACCAATATTTAAAAAAATGTCCACAAAAAACCAGCAACTCCCATTATTATTTTCACAAATCATATAATGGTTCATGATTCAATCACAAAAAATCTTTTTCTTGAATAAAAAATCAATATTTATAACTTGATTTAAGCTTTTAAATACCTAATTTTTCATAAAAATGTTATAATTTCCAATATCACAATTGATATCCAGTGATAAAGACAAATGCATTCATGAAAATATCAATGAATTCATCAATATTTGATGATAGGCTTGGGCAAAAATGCTCGAGCATGCTCGGAGCTCGGAACTTTACAAACGCTCGAGCAAAAAAGTATCATCCGAGCTCCGAGCATTTTTACGTTATTTGATACTTATGTAAATATATTTTTGTTTGATTTATAAATTGCATAAATTTATATCTTTCAATAAACTAACAATTTCATGTAAAATTAGTTGACTTTTTGAATGAAAATGAAACAAACAAATAACGTACAAATGCTCGAGCACTCGGAGATATAAATGCTCAGATGACACTTTTATTACTCGAGCAAATTTTACAATGCTCGAGCGTTTGTAAAGTGTTGATCGATAATGCTAGAGCGCCCAAGCCTAATTTGATGTTTTCTATAGAAAATGATTTAAATAACAATATGATCTCTAAGGGTAATCCATCTCCAGAAAATTGCCCCTCATCAAAAATTTTAATTTACATCATAAACCGTAGTCAAGTGACCTGAAAAAAATCTTGTTATTTTCCTTATGGTGTCTCGTTGCAAGTATCAGAACTCTTCGGATATTGGTGCCTATGCCAGAATGACTAACAAGTATATTTTACTTCCTTCATCAACATCTGAACACTTCACATCGGTTTTTGAAGACGTTTTAGGAGACCAGTTCTGTTTTGTAAGATCAAACATTGCCGGGACCGCCATTGTAGGGAGATTGACATGCGGAAATAGCAATGGTCTATTGGTTCCTCTCACAACAACAGATTCGGAATTGAAAGCGATTCGCGAAGAATTACCCGAAGGTATTCAAGTAAGAAGAATTCCAGAACGTTTTTCTGCTCTAGGAAATGTTATTGCATGCAATGACAATATCGCCCTTGTTCACCCTGAGCTGGATCCTGATACGCTTGAAGCCATTCGTGATGTACTCCTTGTTGATGTGTTTCCAACATTAATAGCCGGCGAACCCCTCGTTGGAAGTTACTCTATGTTCACAAACCGTGGAGGAATTGCTTCTCCTTTGTCAAAAGTTGAAGAACTTGAAGAATTATCCTCCCAATTAGGAATAAGAATCGAATCAGCAACTGTGAACAGAGGAAGTGGATTAGTTAGTGCTGGAGCTTGTGGCAATGATTTTTCTCTATTTTGTGGCTGGGATACAACAGCCCTTGAATTTGCAAATCTTACTCGGATTTTCAAGATTGATGATAATCAATCAAAGAAAGCAGATAACGTCGGTATAGATGAGTTTGTTTTTAATGATTTCTACTAAATAGAGAGTATTATCTTGTTTTATATGGAGAAATTTGTAAAAGTGACTTTATCCAAATGAGTATCTCACTGGATAATATTCGTAAGGCTATCGATGTTTTGCACAATAATTGTTCTCACGAGTGTGTGAGTGAGGCTAATATGATATGCGAAATTTGGGAATGTTCACCTGAGTATATTGATTTGACTGCAAGAATACTAATGGATTCTAATGATCCAAAGATGATATTTTTTGGTGCAATTACTTTGAATCGCCAAGTAATACATTTTTATGATTATTTTTTGGATAATAGTGTAATAAATTGCTTGGTTGAAAGGATAATTGTCCTTGTCAACAGTTTTCCAAAGGGAGAAACATGTATTATTCAGCTTTTAAGATCATTGTCAACTATTTGGAAATACTTCCCATCAACTTTGGGTCTTTATACATCATTAGCCCTTGATCAACAAGCTCAGCTATTCATATTCTTCATAGAAGATATTAGCATGATGTCACATAATGAAAATATCCAATTTATTGATTATTTGAAAGAATGCACCTTAGGAATACTATTAACATTAGAACCTTGTGTTGAATGGATTGGGCTTTTTAACAATTATATTAAGCTAACGATGTCTATTACAGAGATTGAAATTCATCTACCAAAAGTTAGAGCGTTGTTAGAATTGCCCGAAGCCTATTCTGAGATTCTCACAACCCTTGAGAAAATTTTGGAACCTGAGTATGGAAATCTTGAACAAGATGAAATTCAGGTCATTAGAAATATGATTTCTATTGCTGTAGATTTAGCTGAAAGTTTATTGAAAGAAGATATAAGTCCAGAACACATTGCATTTGTTTCTCTATTATGGAAAGAGTGTATAGATTATAGCAGCGATTTTTATATTGAAGAGGGAATGGACAGAGATAGATTGGATTTCTCCAAAGATATTATTAATAGATATATGAATTCATTATACACAATGTATCAAGATCCTCAAGAATTAATCAACATGATTGAATATGTCGGTCCATTTTTTCAGACTGTGAGCGACCTTAATTTTTTTCAGTTCTATGAAGAATATGCTCGCTTTTTAAATCTTCTATTTGAATTAATAGATACAGAAGATCCATTTTTTAGACATTCTAAAATATCTAATGCATTTGATTCACTTTCATCCGACGTAGATCAGATAATGGTACCTTTTTATCAACATAAAATTCAAACACCAACAGCTGCATTATATTTTGCAATATCATATTCCAAAGATTCTATTAGACAACAATTTGCCTCGGTTTTATCAGAAATATTGTTTTCTAATCAAGAATACCCATCTACTACACTTATTTTTATACATGAGTGCAGTAAGTTTTTATCTGATCGATCAGAATTTATGATATCAATAACTTTTAGTTATTGGGCCGAAAATATGGACAAAGAAAGCTCTCGAACATTGAGAAAGCTGTCCTGGCTATATCCCGAAGTTTTTATTCGACATGCAGATGAATATATTGATCCAATAATAACTCATAGCGACAACATTCCCGACAATTCACTGATTGACGCAACAATGACTATTTTCCATACAATTCCATTCATTTCTGATGATTCTAATCAAAGGGATTCAATACTTGAAAAATGTATTCTAATCATTATCCAAAGATTGTCTATTTTCTTAAATGAAGGAAAACCAAAGAAAATTTTTGAATTTTTATCCATACTTCCTTCTGAAATGTCAGAAGAGTTTGTTGATCAGAATATCTCTATTGTCCCATTTATTACAATCATTGGGGTTAATAATGGACGATTCGAGTTAACTGCAAATGAAGAATCGATTTCTGAAATGGCTTTTCTTAAAAAATCCATAACTTATAATGAAAGGAGTTTATACATGTCTAGGGTATTCGTATACCTGTTTAATCAAATAACTGTGTTTCTTGATGATTTATGGATGGCTGAAAATGAAGAAATCCAATCATCTCTATGCAATTTTATTCAATACGCTTTGTTTTACCACTGGGTTGAAGATAAACAAAGCATTGTGAACTGGATTACACAAATAATTCAGACCCATCCTGTTCCAGATCATTTTGAATTGGTTGTTTACCTCAGAAACGAAATCTCTGCGGAACTTCTCAAAACATTATGTAATTCAGCCTTTTCTATGAATTATCCCGAGGTACATGCAAGTGTAATTGACAAACTATCATCAATTTTTTGTAGTTTTAATGATCCGCTTTTCCAAATGTTTGGGTTAGATGTTTTCTCATCATTTCTAACCTCACAAGAACCAACTGTTGTAGAGAATACAATTGTCATGTTTCATCGTCTCATATTCATTCAAAATGCATCAAAGTCTCCAAATGATATACTAGTGAACAGCCACGATGTTGCATCCCAAACAATCAAAATTATTTGCTCGATTTTGTTTTCTGGAACTCACGATCAACTTATTGCAACATATGTAAGGTTTTTAATCGAAATGGTGGGATCTGCAATCATTTCTCAAGATGAGCTCGACTCAATTATTATGTCAACAGATGATCATAACGGCCCTGCCTTTTTGAAGCTCTTCCGTTCACCTTTAGAAGCATTTATCAAGAATCGCAGCCATTCATCGAATGAGGCACTCAGGCCTATCCAGTTGTTTTTCTTGAGGCTTTACAAAAGGTATGGGGGGAATTATTTGCCCTAGTATATTGAATGGAAGGCAAGAATATTCCTGAAGTATTGGGAATCTTCCACCGTGTTTCTACAGACTTGGCTTCTATTGGCAGAAAACCTGGTGTTCTTTTGATTTCCAAACAAAGGAGCGAGATTATTATGTGGTGGAAGCAGTATCAGGAGTCCAAAAATGCCAAAGCTCCGGTTCCTGTTGATATTGTTTTGAAATTATCCGATATTCAAAAAATTATGATTAATTATCATGAAAATGAAGGATATGTTTTGATATCTACTTTGAATCCAACGAATATGTATCAGTTTCTATTTCAAAAGGCCGACTCATCGCAGCTTATAATGTTTATTCAAATATTATCTATTATCCAATATAAAGAACTCTCAGAGTCTCCATCGCTCGAAGCAATAATGGATTTTGCATCCTCTTCCTATTTACAGAATGAAAAGAAATATAAGCTTTTCGATATAAATGTTGAGTCATCTGCTTTTATGATCCCTCAGGAGTTCAATTCTTCTGGTTTTATTCCCCAAAGAGTGATTATTATTCACCCTGATATGCATATCATGTCACAATTCGATATTAAAGGCGAAAATCACATTTCAAATCCTGTATCGATCAGTCAATTCCCATCATTTAACAACATGAGCGAGTTTTCAGAATCTGTAGCTCGCCTTGGATTATCAAATGATGATCGAGCTGTTCTATGGCCTATTATTTTAAAAGTTTTGCCTTTCTCAATTAGTTCTCATCGGATTGTTCTTTCTGAAAGAGTCAATGAGTATTGTTTAATTAAAGAAAAATGGTCTTCGTTGTCCAAAGCACAATTAAAAGGATTATCATCAATTAGAGACTCTTTCTCAACCATCAAAGTCGATGTTAAAAGAACAAAAGCAGCTAGTCATATTGAAGGCATCGAAGAATGGTCAGAAATGCTTATTGCAATTCTCAGATCATACACAATATGGAATCAAGATGTTAAGTATACACAGGGACTCAATGATATCGGGTCCACAATTTTATCAATATTTTATCCTACACTCGGAAAACTATATAGCAAAATTGAAATTGAATCATTAGCTTTTTGGTGTTATGCGTCATTTATTGATATTATTGGAGGTGGTATTGTTGCTGATAACATAATGGAAATGCAACAAAGAGAATTATCCAAAGTTTATTCCATCATCGAGAAATTTCATCCAGCCTGTTCTCATTGGATTCAAGCCAATTCTCTCAGTGATCTATCATTTCTAATCTCTTCTTTTATGCTTGCTTTTGGGAGATCTTTTTCATACTTTAATGTTTTAAGATTGTGGGAATCATTGATCACTGTTGAAAACCCAAGTTCATTTTTATTCCATTTTTCTGCATCATTAATGATTCTTTGTTATCCATCATTTCATTTAATTCCAAATTGTTCATCAGGGAGGCTCGCATCTGTTCTTGACGATATAATTAATAAACAAGATATTGGAATTGCTATAGGGATAGCATTGTCAATTATGAAGCAGAATAAGATACCATTTGAGAACAGTATGTCGTTTACAAAGAAGAGCATCAACAGCAAAACTTTCCCCCATCAATTAACTAAGTATAAGCTTTTTGATCCTATTATGGATCACGCGAAATGCTATAGCAAATATGGGGATCTGTTTGTATAAATATCAGTATTGTTTGTTTACTTTATTTCCTTAATGTTTGTTTTAATCACCATCATCTTCACCAAAGAATTATTTGTTGATTTGCTTGATAATGATCGCGATAATTGTTTTGATCCATTTGGATGTAGTTTGCATCATGTAGAAGACCATTTGGATGAAAATGTCACAATTCACATTATTAACCAAAACGTAAATCATGAACAGTTCATAAAAATTTTCCAAAAGGTTCATGTTAAAGATTATGAAATTTGTGGGACAAATACTAGGATAGATTTTTCTGGAATCCAATCAAAAGACTATGCATTGAATTTTCTGGATAACTGTGTGCGAATCAATGGTTTTTTATTTATGAACATCGAAAAATCCTTCATTTTTGCTTCTTCGTCCAGTATTTATTTAAGAGATTTGGTTTTTGGGTTATCTATGGGAGAACATGGGAAATTAATTTTTGGGACCAATTATAGTATTATTCACTTTGATAATATATCAATATATGATTCCAGCTCATCAATGTCTGAATTTTTAAACATTGAAAATGGAAAGGTTTTTATTGACCATTTTTATGTGCATTCATCATATTTTATTCCATCTCCTTTTGTTTTAAAGGGGAGTGATGCTGTCATAAATTGTTTTTATGTGTTTTCGAGTATTTTTAATGAACCTGTTTTTCGAATTCAAAACTCATCATCTGTTAATATGAATGGATTTTATATGTATAACAGTGAAATTAGTTTGATTTCTTCCCTATCTGATGATTCTTACTCAAATATATATTCATTAAATATTTCTAATAATTATGGACCCCTATTTTCATCTTTAGATGATTCTCATATCACATTAATGAACTCAATTGTTCAAAGCCACCAATCAAAAATGTCACTATTCAATGGAACTAACTCAGAGCTTAATATTATCACAACAGCGTTTCTAAAATGTGAAATATTTAGTTTTTCTGGGATGTGTATAAATTCTACTTTGAATATTCGTGACTCACTTTTTGACAGGATTGTTATGGGAAATACCATGTTTAATATGGAATATGGGAGTTATTGTATAAATAGCACAAAACTACACAATATTTGCTCTAACTCATCAATTCTCTTTCTTTCATCCAAATCATCTTCAGAGATCACAGTTTTCAATACCAGTTTTGAGTGTTTTAATGGTACAAGTGTTCAGGATTCCTATTTATTTGATATCGATCATTCTGAGTTTATCAGTATTGATCAATCAACATTCACCAAGAATCGGGCACTATTAGCAATTATCTTTTCTAGTTCTTTATCTATTCGAAATTGTTTCATGAAAAGTCTCTACCAAACAACAGATATTGTTACTCCTACAAATGCTTCATTGATCTCTCTCTCTGAATGTACTTCGGCCAAAGTCGTTCAAAGCTCATTTATTAATTGCATTGTTCCAAATGGGATTGTTGGATCAATATTATCACAAATAATCATTAATGATTGTACATTTTTGAATAATTCATATGTTTTCAAAGGTTCTATCACCGTATCAGATGGGAAGATGAGTTGTAGCCGAAATATTTTCAAAGGCAACGCTGCAGTTCTAAATAATTCTGGGATTAACCTTATTCGATCAAGCGGAAATATTGAAAACTGTGATTTCATAAATGAGACCGCTCCTCAAACATCAGGGGTGTATGTTCTTCAATGCAATGATATAATCATAAGGAATATTAATGTTGATTATTGTGTTGCAACACTTGGTGTTCTTGTTCGAACAGAAAGAACGGAAGGTAAAGTTACTATAGAAAATATCTCTTCTTCTGAATCAGCTTATAAATCCCTTGTGCTCGATGATTATGATTCAGTAGAGATTATTGAAGTTATGTTTAAGTGCAAAAAGAAATGTTCAAAAGGTTTTATTAGCCAATCAAGAGATAGCAAAATTTTACTTGATTCTGTAGAGAATAGATTGAATGAAGAAAGAATTCAACGAATCCAAAGCAAAGTTCACCAAAGAATTGAAAAATCCCTTAAAGGTTTTATTAAACACGAAGAAACTCCCAAATGGAAACATTCAACAATGCCGAAACCACTTATTGACATCACTGGTTTCGATTATATTCAACATATAGAAACAGAACCAGTTTTCAACACCATAATAACTGATGAAGAGCGCCCCAGTAATTCAAACGAATTATATTACTATTCATTGATCTTTGCTGCCCTTATGCTATTGAATAATATCTTGAGTTAATTCTTGAGGAAAAAGGCAATACTCTCAACCATAAAGTGTTTAGGATTCTTTCAAAATATTAAATTTCTAACACGTTACTTTATCAATTCATTTTTCTGAGTATTCAGTGCCGAAAAACAGAAAAAAATATTTTTATCCTCAAAAATTGAGAGATTTGTTTACAATTTCATTGTTTCTTTTTAAATATTTATTGTTTTGTTACAAACCAACTAATTTTTGTTAATTATTATTATTATGGTTGGCCCACTCGCTTTTGCCTTCTTGGCGCTGACAATAAGCAGCGAAAGGTTATTCCTTACGATTGGATATACATGCAATTCGTGCGTATTCAGCTATTTGGGTGCAGACATTGGAGGGGCCATTTTTTGCCAAACAGACAATGGAAATCTTGATGTTCTCCATTGTTTTTTTGAAAGATGTAATGCCACATCTAAAGGTGGAGCGATATGGTTTTCAAGTGATAATGGAGGGTTTTTCTGTGGATACTCATGTGGGTGGGGGTGCTATGCGACAAGTTCAAACACATATGGAATCTTTTTGGCCTCAAAAACAAATAATGAGGTATATAATTCGATTAATTTATCATCAGTTTCTCATTCATGCGATTTTTATTCTGTGACAATAGGGATACAAGCCATAAGGCTGGAATTTGGAAAACAAGTAATATCAAGTTTGAATTCTTCTTATAATCATCATAAAGAGATTACTGGGTTCCTATCTGAGAATGCAAATAACTTATTGGTTTCTCAGTCATCTTTTTACAACTGCCATTCAGAACAACAATGGTGTATAGTTTTTGTTGGTACAAGTACTGACTTAAATGTTGAATATTGCAATATTATTAATATTTCGACTTATTCTTCTTCCATTGTTTACTCGTTTTCGGGCAATTCTGCTTATTTTAGGAATAATGTGTTTACTAATAACACAGGAACACTTTTTTTGGCTTATGGCAATATTTTGATAGATAATAATTATATTGTTCATACAGGAACAACATTTTCAGGAAATTGCCAAACGACAAATTTGAAAAGCTTCACCATGCCTCATATAATTCTCCTTTATAATTCATATCTTTGTGAAGCTCAGTATCCTTATACATTGGAAATCATGCAAACAACACCCCCGTATACTATGATGCCTTCTCCAGCTATAACTCCTCAGCCAACCATTCTTCCCGATGCTAGCTCAAGGGTTTTAGTAGTTTCTGACTTTCAGTGTATCGATTGTTATTTTAGGGAACTTGGAGATGATATTGGCGGAGCAATTTATGGTGACCTAACAAATGGAAACCTTGTAGTCAAGCATTGCTTTTTCGAGAATTGTTATGCCATTTCAAGAGGTGGAGGAATTTCATTCACAAGTTCAAATGGATGTTTCGAGTGTATTTTTTGTTGTAGTTGGGGATGTTATGGGACCCAGACAACCTCATATGGTCTTTTCATTGAATCAAAGATCGAAAATAATGATTCTAATAATATAATTAATTATACAACTGTAGCAAATTCCAAAAATAATCTGACTTTGAATACAGGAATCCAAACAATAAGGCTAGATAATGGAAAACAACGGATAAACTATCTTAATTCTACAAATAATTGTCATAATGAAATCACAGGATTCTTATCAGAAAACGCCATTGATTTATTTATTCAATTTTCTTCATTTTTCAAAGATATATCTTCAATACAATGGAATATTGTATTCGTTGGTAACAGTCAAGATTTAAAAATGGAAAAATGCAATGTATTGAATTGTTCATCACCTGCAAATTCTATTATCTATTCCTTCTCAGGAAATATTGTCAACATATTGAATTGTTCATTTGCATTTAATTCAGGTTCTCTATTTAAAGCTATGGGTACATTTTTAATCCGAAATTGCTATATTTCGCACCAAGGAACATCTTTCACAGGAAGTTGTCAAACATCAGACATTTCTGAGTTTTCAGGGAGTTTTGTTATTGGATTATTTGATGGATATAATTGTAAAGCTCAGATTCCTGTAACATATTCAGGATTATCTCCCACCACCACAATAATCGAAACCCCTTTAAGTACCTTTTCTGAATCTGCTTGGCATACTCCATTGAGTACAATGGAGAAATCACTTGAAAAAACTTTAGATACTTCCCCAAAAGTTTCGTTTAATCCTACACTTAATCAATCCCCTCAGGCTTCATTTGGTCCTACAATCAATCGAACACCAATTATAACACCTATTGAAACACCTTCAATGACAATCAATCCCAATGATCTTTATTCAGAGCATTTTGTTGGGAATTATGTGAAAATTACTTCGAATGATCGTGTAGATATTTCTAATATTGGAAATTATAGTGTATATGATTGCTTATTTATTGATATTGCCACTAATGGTGATGGAGGAGCAATATATTTAGGAATTGAGTCCAATTATACCTCAATTAGTCATTGCAGTTTTGCATTTGTTCAATTGACAAATCAATATGGTAATGGAGGTTGCATTTATTCTTATTTGCTTAAAGGCAGTATTTCAATAACAAAAAACTGTGCTATTGAATCATCTTCCAACATCGGAGCATTTGGATATATAACATCGAAAACAGGCTTCGTTTTTATTGATTATCTGACTTGTTATCAACCAAATAACAATTTATCAGCCTCAACACTATATATATTATATGGAACAGCTTCAATGATGAATTCAAACCTTTCTTACTGTACTGCTAACACAATGGCAGGATTTGGGATAATTAATAATGGAACTCATTATATTAAGTATTTATCCATGATTAATTTAAGTGCTTCTGAATTACAAATAGTTTGCATTGAAAGTGAAACAAACATATCACACATGAATTTTATTGGAAATAGTGAGAATCATCCATCCGGTTGTTTGTTTTTTGCATCATCACATTTAGTTTTTATTCAGAACAGTGTAATATTTGATAATTTATGGAATGGAAAAGGAAGATTATTTGATGGATATATTCTTTTAAGCAATTGTTGGGTCCAACAAAGCGTTACTAGTTCTGCAAGCTTTGAATCCTTAATTTTCTCAAGGACAAATTTGCAAATATCACATTTCTCTACATATTTTTGCCCCACACATGATAATCCAGAAAATCTTCCAATAACCCCTGAAATAACTCAATTTGAGTCATTATCAATATCTTCGGTTCCATCAAATACTTTATTCCAATCTAATGATGTAACAAAGTCATTTGCCAATGAAACACCTATTTTGACCCCATATCAGACTTTAATCCAAACGCCTAATCCGACATATGAAAAAACATTATCATTTTCACCTGTTTTATCAATAGGGTTCACCCCAATTCCCACCCCTATTCAGACTATCATTCCATCATTAAATCCAGAAGATGTATACACTCAATATTTTTTTGGAGATTATTTTCCCATTTCATCTAACAACAGAATAATTAGCAGTAACTCAGGCAATTATAGCATATATAGTTGTCTTTTTAATTATTTGATTTGTTCTCAATCAGGAGGGGCTATTTTTGCACAACTTAACCAAGGATATGTTTCAATTAGTTATTCCAGCTTTATAGTGTGCAATAGTTCAGGCTCTGATAGTTATGGTGGCTCAATATACTACTATAATGCAAAAGGTTGTATTGTTCTATCGAAAATCTGTTCCAGTGAGTCTTTTTGTCGCCAATCTGCTTTTGCTGACTTAATGTCATCGTCTAACATGATTCGTGTGGAATCGTTATCATGTTACACACCAGGGAATATTATTTCTGAAGGTAATTTAGCTATTTATAGTAATGGATCCACTGTTAGTTCATCAAATTTTTCATTTTGTACCACGAAAACCAGGTCAGGAATAACACTTACTTTAAATGGAATTCACGAGTTGAAGTTTTTGAGCTTACATAATTTGAGCTCTAATGATTATGAAATATTACACTTTGAATGTAACACATTTATTTCTCATATGAATTTCATTGGTAATGTTCAATATAATCCTTCTGGAGGGCTGATAACTACTGATAATAATGGGGTTACAATTCAGTTCAGTGTTTTATTTGATAATCTTTGGAATGGTATTGGTTTATATCTTTTTGGTACATTCAGAATTTCAAACTGTTGGGTTGATTCACTAATAACAAGTACATCAGATGTGTATTCACTCACCTATTCAAAAACAATAATTGCCTTTTCACTTTTCTCTTCATATTCATGCCCTACAGAATTCAATAATAGTACTTTTCAGGAATTCACACCGATTCCAACATTTGATATGAATTACAGGACTGATGCTGCAACACCAACGTCATCACCAACCATGTCATTAAACCCAACACCAATATCAACTCCACATCCATCATTATCTTTATATGAAACATATTTTACTGGGTATAATGCCATACCTTCAAAATATGAGAAGAGGACAGTTTTGAAGGATGCAAATAACCATATTCAAGATTGTATATTCAAATTTTTATCTTCAACTGATAAAGGCGGGGTAATTTTTTATGAAGTCAACTCAATCGCTCACTTGTTGATTGAAGATTGTGTTTTCTATCAGACTAAATCCAGATTAATAAGTGGAGCAATTTATTTCCATGGTTCTTTGAATGGAGGTTGTGTTTTATATAGAGTTTGTGGTAGTTATTGTATGTCCGAATACAATGATTATAGCAGCGGCCGTCAATTTGGAATAATTGTTACCTCATCAAATAAGCCCAATGTACTTGAACATACATCGATAACAAGATGTAATCATAATAATGGAGTATATGTTATTGAAACAGCATTTGGCAATCAAGTTTATCGACACAATAATATCAGTAACAACAGGATTAGAGAATGCTCTGGTTTTACATCGACCAAATTTAACAGCCTGACTCAATCGCATTGTTCAATCATAAACAATACCGAAACCAGTATCATTACATTGTATTATTATGGAGGCAGCAGCACTGGTTTATTTGAAAACAACAATGTTATTGGGTGTAATAGCCCTAGTGGTCATGGAGTTGTATGTGTACACAGTGGAGCAAGTATCATGATAACAAAATGTGTATTTTTATCAAATCTTCACAGACTTTTTTACTTAAAATCTGGTTCATTATCTATTAGTCAATGTGGTATTTATCATTTTTATAGCATTGGTCATAGCTATACAAACTGCTCATTGACCAACGTTGAAGCAATTTCACTCTACCACTTTGATTCCATTCTATGCAATTATATTTATTCTCCTTTTTCTACACCTGAACAATCCCCAATGCGCACCCCCAAATCTACACCTTCTGTGATACCTGCACCACCTCCAACGATCGCTCCAGTCTCACTTTCAAATAAAATTTGCATAAGTGATATCAATCCCAATCCTTTATGCCCAGATTCTTCAATTATAACCCAACAGCAATTCAATGATAATGTTCAACAACTAATCCTAAATGGAGGAAACTCAGGATATGAAGTTTATATTACGACCACCGCCACAGTAGATTTGAGTTTATTCAAGGGAAAAACACTTAAGATTAAAGGCCTTACAAGTTCTTCAACATTAAACGCTCATGTTGGTGAATGTCCAAATATTCTCTTGCTTGAAAATCTTAATATGGTACTTCATAACAAGAATTCAAATGTACCAGCTGATCTATCTTTAGTAATTGACACATTAACAATGACATCTATTCGCTCAGTTTTATATGATTCATCTGTCACATCAACAACACTTAATCTACAGTACTTATTTACTGATATTTGCTCAATTGTTAGGTTTGATCAAATCAACATGTTTGTTCAACTATCATTGAATGGCAAAATTGATAATCTTCAAGGATCAGTTGCAACAAGAAGCACAAAGATTACTACCAATGATAAATGTGATTCATCATTAGTCTCAATACAACAGAAACATGATGGCTGGGAAAATATTGAATATGTTTAGTACCATCATATAAATGAATTGTGTCTTCAATAGACGCTCAACAATTCCAAAATGTGATTCCCATTCTCTCAACAAACTTATTACTCCAATCTAATCATTTCTATCACTTAGAATACATCCTGACACAAGAATATCAAAGAAATAACAAAAAAACACCAAAATCACCTCAAATAATCCTTAACATATTTCTCCAAGCACCACAAAACATCTTTCCAACATGTTCATCTTTACCTTGAAAGACAACTACAGGCACCAACAAAAAATGCCCACATTATCTCGAATATTCCAATTACCTAAGTCCCAAGCTGTCCTCTCAGTCAATAATATAATAACTTCTTCATACCCATGTCATTATAATTCTTTTCTCATCAGGATTATATGATTTCTTTATCCTTAACAACCTCAGACAGTCAAACCCAGT
>Ga0074193_1000901_pt1 | contig 43060 bp, 39 predicted proteins | sample EPASupsiteHSE605_FD_64523 | JGI IMG/M metagenome (GOLD analysis project Ga0074193, IMG submission 64523) | Bioremediated contaminated groundwater from EPA Superfund site, New Mexico - Sample HSE6-05 | ecosystem: Environmental > Aquatic > Deep subsurface > Groundwater > Contaminated ...
TTGATTTATCGATTGATTTGTTTCCTTTTCCCATTAAAAAGGAATTTATCTCAATGAAATTAAAATATTATTGTTTCGCATAATTAGAGAAAAAATTGAAGACCAGAAAATAATAAAAAGTCTCTGAATTTATTCCCACAGTCCTTACATACATAATGTTTAACCGGCAACTTTCCTTCCACATCGATATCAAACGCGTCTCCAACACTACACATCATTATTACCTCATGGTTTTATCAATGGGCTTACTAATAATTATATAATTCACATATTATATAATTCACATATTATTACTCGTAATTCTCCAATTAATACCTTTCCATACTTTCCCCGGGCAATTTTTGACAGCGTATACATAGGTTCAAAAACCATTTAGTCTTGGTAACTATGCATAAAAAAGGCAAATGGCAAATAGGGTTATTCACTGGTAAGCTGCCTGTTTTTGACATGCAATTTACACCTTTGAATCCTCTAAGCTCTGATTTGTTTCTTCTCAAAAGATTTCCTTTGATATAAAGTTTCAGCTTTGCTCTTCCCCCCGGACAACCATAACTGGGACTTTTGAACCTCTCACCACTTTTTCTGCAACGCTTCCAATTAGAAGCCTATCGAGTCCGGTTTTTCCGAGTGTACCCATTACTATCAAGTCAATATCATTATTTTCTGCGAAATTAATAATTTCATTACTCGGGTATCCGTCTAAAACAACCTCTCTAACCTCCACCCCTGAGGCCTCTCCAATCTTCTTAACTTTATATACTGCTTTTTCTCCATCATTTCTCATAATTTCATATATTGTTTCCCTGCCAACAGTCCAATTTTCAGAAATAGTGGATGATGTATTTACTACGTAAAGGGCGTGGACGGTGGCTCTACTAAGTTTTGCAATCTCAATACCGTAAGAAATGGCCCTCTGTGTATTCTCAGATCCGTCTGTTGCGATCACTATATTTTGGTAAAGCTCTTTCTTCATGTTTTGTCCTCCATTTACTTTACGCATAAAATATCGATATGACAAAAAAATTAATTCAGTATTTCCAAAAATAAAGTGGTGTAGCCTTTTTAAAAGGCGCCTTGTATATTTCCTCCTTGTATATTTCCTAAGATATGTTGCTAATTCAAACCCTTTAGGTTCTTTACTGGTGATCTTCATGTGGATATTGTCTTTTCTCTGTTGACATTTTAGCTTCAATCCTGTTCCTTCTTTCTTAACACGATAAAGCACGCCGCAAGAGCTATAAATGAGATACCTGTTCCAAGCTCAAATCCTGGAAGTTTATTCTCAGCTTGCAGAACTTTTGTTTCTATTTTTACAGTGTCTGAAATATGGTCATGCCCTTCTGTATCTTCATAAAGAATCTCACTACTTAAAGAGTAGGGTTTTGAGGTTGCTGCAGAGTCAACAGATAAATCAAAAGCTGCAACTGCACTATCTCCGGGTTTTAGGGTTCCGAGATAAGCTTGGTCATCGGTTGTGCTGAAGGGATCACTGGCACTTACTCTAACAGTTGCATCTTTTGCAGGCTCTTCACCCGTGTTTTTGTAAGTCACATAAAGCATGCCCCCTTCATCAGGGTAAAGGTCACCTGTTACATTTGTGACCTCAAAGTCAGCCTCTTTCTTGACCTGAACTTCTATTGTCTGGTTTTGAGTCATAGTCTCATACCAGACACCTACTCCCTGATTAGTCACCAAACCTGTAGTAGTATCATAATCGTCTCCACTTACCTGTACATTGTTTTGATATAGGTACGAAAGGTTCAGATTTAAGGGATATGTGCCTGCAGGCGCATTATTACTAATTTCAATGGTGAATTTAGTAGGAGTTGAGCTTTCTTTTCCCTGCTGGAGGGTTCCAGCTTTTTGAATTCCTGATTTTACTTTTATATATGGACTATCGGATGTAAGAGTTGCATTAATACCAATAGCTGTAACAGCCTGAGATTCGTATTTCATTTCCGCCTGCTGCAGCACAGTGTCAACGGTTGTATCCGCTTCATCTTCGGATTCAAAACCACTGATAACTCCCTTATTTATAAGTCCTATATTCAGGGTAATCGTATCCCCCCTGGAGTACTCGTTATCTCCAATTAAAGCAGCTTCTAGACTCGGACCCCCATATATTGTGTAAAAATTGTCCTCTAAATCAAAATTTTTCGGAAAAGATGCCTGTACAGGAACTGTTGCGAGCAGAAACATAAGAAGGGTTGCAATCGCAGCGATAGATCTTTTTTTAATCATTTTCATCACCTGATGCATTCTCACTGTATTTTTTTCTATTGCGAAGCGCCTTTACAGCTTGGTAGACAAAGATAAGAGCTATTGCGATTATTACTATGGCAGTTATGCTGATCTTGGATTCAGTCATTTCCATAGGTGCATTTACTTTAATGTTGTCGGATAACTCCGTTTCTCCTTTATCATCGATGTATTTTATTTCACTGTCAATACTGTAGTTTTTCACCACAGCTCCAGAATCAGCCGAGATATCAAATGATGCTGTTCGGCTTTCTCCTGGACCGATTGATCCGAGTCTGACAACGGATTTACTTGTGCTGAGTGGTTTCATGGCAGCGATTTTGGCCTGAGCATCCTCAGCTACGGCATCACCTATGTTAGTGTAGGTGACGTTTATTTTGCTTGTAGATTCTTGTTTTAAACTGCCTGAAACTTTGCTTACTTCAAACCTTGGCTCTTTTTTGATTGATATGTGAAGAGGAAGGGTAACATTCTGTGTAGTGTATTCTTGTGCAAATCCCAGGTTTGTAGACTGTGTAAATCCCACGTTGTTAGAAATCCCCAAGTTTACTGTTTTTGAAGTTTCCGTCCGGACATTGCTCTGATATTCATAACTCAGAGGAAGCTTCAACTCATACTCTCCTCCCGGGGCATCATTATTAATACGTATGCTGAACTTGATGGGTTGGATATTACCTGTTTTAAGTTCATCTACATTTTGTGGATTTGTTGTGGGTTCAACATGAATATACTTAGATTCCGAGGCTAGAGTTGCTTCAATGCCCTTGGCTGTTGTACAATCCTGTTCTGCGCTCATTTCGGCAACAGCAATAAGCTCTTCTTTGGAATCCGGTATATACTTCTGATTCACATTCAATCGCTTCATACCTTCAATAGTGCCTTTATTTTCAAGTATCACCTGAAGGTCTGCAGTTTCTCCTCTCTCTAACTCTGGGTCTCCTATTATAGAGGCTTCAATAGAGGGTTCTCCATAGCTTCTGTAATAGTCCACCGTGTACCCATAACCTGGAAGCAGAAGATTTCCCCCATTATCACTGCTTCCAAGAGCTGGATACATAGTTATTGAGAAAACTGAAAGGAAAACTGCAACTGAGGTAAATATTTTTACTATGTTCTGTATTGTGTACTTCGGGGGTTTTTTCATTGGATATCAGCCCCTGAAATATTTTTTGTTTTTGTCTTCGACGCCTGTATTCCTCTTTTTTTTTCCCTCCAACTGTCTAGTACTATAATTAGGGGTGGGAATACTACGAAAGTTGCAACCAGGACTAGCAGAATATCAATAACCGTCACCATTCCAAAATCACTGATTATAGGGAACGGAGATGAGATCAAAGCTGCAAACCCAAAAACAACTGTGGCTCCCGAGGCAAGAAGGGCAGCCCCGATACTTGCAACTGTGTTATATATAGCATCAAGAGGGCTGATTCCTTTATCCTTTTCTTCAAAGTATCTTTCCATCATGAGGATTGAATATTCGCATCCTATCCCAAGGATCAGCGCGCCCAGAGTTGCGGTCATGGGAGTATAAACTAGGTTCAGGTAACTCATTACTAATCCGGACCAGCCGGTAACCACAAACATCGGAATAATCGGAACCAGAGCCTTTAGCCAGTCCCTGTAAACCACTAAAAGACCTCCCAAAACAAGGAAAAGGCCAATATAAGTCATTTGAATCCTTCCGCCTGTAAGAGCGCCTATGACTTCGGTAAAGACAACAGAGTGTCCAGTGATGGTTACCGTGGTGCCCGGAGGAGCCTGTAGCCACTGAATATCTTGTTTTACATTATTAGTTAAATCCTGAACTCCGGTCATTTTTATATCTGCCTCGGCATTACCAATGTTAAAAGTTAAAAGAAGCATGTTTTTGCCGTAAATATATTGGGCTTTCTGGGATTCCGGAATTTGTGCGTAGATAGCCTCAATCTCATCATGGCTATCCGGGATTGTTCCACCGTTATATTGTTTTACAAGAGTTGCAATGCTTGAAGCACTGTAAATATGCGCTCTGTGAGTCTCATGTTCACCTAACTTATCCATCCACTTTAGAATGTTAGGGTCAGCATTATCGTTAACCTTTATAATTAGATTAAGTTCATCGGTTCCTCCCGTGATATCCTTCAGATGATACAGGTCTAGAAGAGCAGGCATGTCTTGGGGAACAAATTTATTAACATCAGTTTGGATGCCAACTGACTCATCAGCATGGAGACCTCCAATGCAGAGTAGAGTTGCAATTCCAATAACAAATACATTGTACTTTATTGTAAAATCGGTAAGTTTCCGGAGGAAATCTCCTATGAAATGGGGTTTTGGCTTCTTTAGAGATACGGTTTCAACGTTTGTTTTTTTCAGCTTTAATTTACTCTTTATTTTCTTCAACAGGCTTGTTTCCGATATATCGTCAAAGAGAGAAATGGTTATTACACCAACAAAAAGAGCTGAAAGATAGCACATTATTATACCGATCGTGAGAAGTTTCCCAAAATCTCGAATCATTGGAACTGTGGATGTAAATAAAGAAATGAAGCCAAGACCAGTCATAGTAAGGGCTATAAGGACTGCAGGTCCGGTATGTTTTACCGTTCTTATAATAGCTTTAGATTTATTTCCTTCTTTATGCAGTTCCTCTTCAATCCTGTTATGGAACTGAATTGCATAATCAATACCAAGTCCTATTAATACTGGAAAAGCTGCCATTGAAATCATGGTCATCGGAATTTCCAGAAAGCCCATGGCTCCAAAAGTGTATATAATACCGAGGATGACAATGGGTAAAGGTAGCCATCTCCAGCGGACATGCCCGAACACGAAACTTAGCACAATGAGCATAAAGAAGGCAGCAAGCCCAAGTAAGGGCCCCATACTTGAACTCATTTCAGTGGTCATAGCGATGTTGAAGGCAGGTTCACCTGTTACTATGATATTGTATGAGGGTGGAAAATCAGAAAATTTGACAGCTTCTTCGGTTGCCTGCAAGATTTCTTTTTGCTTGTCTTCTGTGGTGGATCCTGCCATTCCTACAGCAACCACCATGTGTGTATTGTCAGGAATCAATTGTCCGAATGTACTGGGATTTTCGTCAACGATTGCCTTGACCTCTGAATCGGTATCTGGGATACGGGATCCACCGGTCATTTTGTAATTTATTGTTTTTATAAAAGAAGCAGGACTTGTTGTCTCTTTAACCCCTTCAATAGACTGAAGCTGGCGTTCAAGCCTATCCACAGCTTGCATTAACTGCGCGGATCTTACGTCATTCCCTTCTACCATCACTACGATAGATTGAGTTTGAAATAAACTTTGGTAAAGGTGATTATAGTTCTGATACAGCCGCGAATCTTTACTGACAAAGGTATCTGTTCCTGATGCCATATAGATTTTCTGTGCACCCTGGAATGATAACAAAATGAGAAGAATAAAGACCACAAGTATGGTCAAGCGGTTGTTCTGGATGAATACTCCAAGTTTTTCAAAAACATTCTTAATAGCACATCCCCCTCATTACTTTTTTGAAGTATAGTTGTAAAGTACATATGAATTTACTAATAGGATCTTGCTTTCCAAAGGCTCTTGCTGATTCAAATCCGTCGACGCACAATCTTATTTAAAAACCTCACGCTTGTCTCGAGGCTCTGCAAATATTCATTGACATCCTTCTCATCTACAAGTTTGAGAAGTTCATCGATGATTTCATTAAAATAATTATAATTTTTATCTCCTATATTGCGTAGGTGACAAACGTTTTTTACAACTAATGTTGCCTCTTTTGCCGCTGCAAAAAATGCCGATATAATAATTATTACCATATGCAGAATATTGTCTCTTTTTTATTGCAGGATTTATTTTCAAACATCCAGTTTCCAAATTTATATCAAACTCTTTTCGTAAATACCCTTTAGATTTTGGTTTATGTTTCATATAGCCAAAACGGTGTGGTTTTTTATTCCTATAGTAAGAAGGATTCAGGGGGTTTTGCCAGGCAAATGCCTTTGGAAACAGCAAAAAGCATTGGCTATTCTTAACTGTATTAAAAACGCTGATCTTTTGCTGTTTCATTTCATCTGTTCTTCTATGAGGAGCAGTGGGGAAAAAATATACTGTTTCTCGATTAGAAAAGAAATTTCCAGTGAATTTATATAGTCCACTCAAGTATTATTGAAGTGAAATGAAATCAAAAGCACATATGAGAGTAGAAACCAAACCTTCGCTTCTGGATACGATTTTCCTTTCTGAAAAAAGAAAAAACCTTCTTTTGCTCTTGAAAGAAGAGGGTCCTAAAAGCGATGATGATATTAAGGATGCATTTGATTTTCCCTGGAAGTCGATTACCCCTCAAATTAAAAAGTTAATCGATTGCGGTCTTATTCTGGAAGATAATGGAATATACACTCTTTCCGATATGGGTACAGTGATCGCTTCTAATATGCAGTTTTTCCTGAATACGCTTTCAATATACGAGGAAAATCTGGAATTCTGGTTTGATCATGACCTGAGTTCTATTCCTTTCCATTTGCTTACAAGGATTGGAGAGCTAGGTAAAGTTCAGATTATGGAGAGAGACCCAGATACCTATCTCGTTCCAGAAGAAATTACGAAGAATATTGTGGATTCAAGCCGTATCATGGCTTTTATTCCGGCGTTCAATCCATCTTATTTACTTTATTTAGAATTTCTAGAAAAATGCATTGAAGCTACGTTAATTATTACAAAACCAACTTTTGAAATTCTGCAAACTGAATATAACTCTGACTCTCCATATATAAAAACTAATAATTTGATTCTTAATAAAGCTCTGATTCAATATAAACAGGAAATGAAACGTATACTGAACAACAAAGCTTCTAATTTTCTGGTGTACGAAGGCGACTTAAAGCCTATATCAATTATAGTTGCTGATAAGATTTTTGTATTGTCTTTATTGGACAAAAAAGGAAGATTAGAAACTGAGTTTCTAATCGCCTCTGAACCTCAAGCTTTAAAATGGGGAGAAGAACTTTTCATGTATTATAAGGAAAGGGCGAAACCTGTATCTGCATCGTTCTATTCTCTATAAAATTTTATCCTCTCGTTCTTTTACGCCTTCTACCATAACGATAATGATTATCCAGAATAAACCAACTATAAGTTCAGGTTTGCTTGCATCTACATAGACTATTTAGGTTCAATTTTGTAACTATTCAGCCCCTATAAATCAACATCAATAGCCATCTTCATCAATTTTCAATAAACAAATTTCTGTAAATTGATTTTCTTTGGCTGTTGGCGATTGACTGCGTTTTTTAGTTGTTCATACGCTATTTTGCGGATTCCTCACTATCATTAGAATCAATATCAACAGACATGTTTTGATAGGCTGAATAGTTACTCAATTTTTTCATTTCTGAATCTTATCTCTTGAAGAGATATACTTAGCGTCCGATGAGAGCTCCTTTTATCTGTGCCTACAATTGGATAAGATAGTCTCAGGTTTCTTATAGAATGGATGATAAGAAATAACGCCATAAGAAGCCCTTTTTGAAGACATAAGAACAGGAATGCAGAGCCTATAACGACTCCAAAAAGTATAAAATGGTTGCACCCGAATTTAATTAATAGGCTTTTAGCTCGTGGTTGCCCTTATTTGAACTCCAAACATTGTGACCATAGGCGCCGGAAATCTTAATGCCATTGTTTATCTAAACAGGACAACCACTTTTACTCCTTTTTATCCTAGTGTCACGAAAACTTAATTGTGGATCATCAATTTAAGGTCAAAACCATATCAGCTGATGGAAGCTACCAAATAATATGTTCGATAATTAGGTTTTTACGATACTAGGTTTTGATACTCCAAAATCAAGCCCTAAAACACTCGGCTATCCTCTGAGCCAAGCGTTAAAACGATGCGACCTTTGCTTCTTTGACAGGCATCCTAGCCTTCTTTTTATATCTTTCAGGGCATATATTCAGCTATTCTGTTTCTAACTCTTTTTTCTCACGTATTCAAGACTTAGTTTTTCATATGATCAATATAAATAACCACATATTAAATTGGAGAGGCCTGCTTTATGTTCTTCAGTAAAAATCTGGCCTCCTCCCCTTAGCTTGAATTTGGTGGGGATACAGTCTATGAAAATAACTATTAAGAGTTTGGATATAAAAAAAGTAGCATTTTTTCTGAGCCTTGCTGGCTTGGTAGTATTGATGGCTGCAGGAATGTCCGCAGGCGCCTGTGAGAAAAAAGTTCAAAATGTAGCTCTTGAGAATGGCACAACTATGTTGTTACAGGTGCCTGATGTGCGCCAGTGCACCAACTATTCGTGCGGAGCTGCATGCTTTCAGGCTGTAATGAGGTACTGGGGTGGTGAAGATATGGGAGAGGGCCAGTTTATTGAGCTCCTCAATACTACCTTGGGGGAAACTGCCCATAAGGGCACTACCCCCAATAATATAGTGCGAGGAGCAGAGAAAATGGGGTTCAGAGCCGAGATTAGGGAGAACTTGACATTGGATGATTTGAAAAAGTCCATCGAGGAGGGCGTTCCAGTAATAGTTGAAGGTCAAGCCTGGAAGGATGAGAACCAATCATGGGAAATGAATGAGAACGGCCACTACATGGTGGTCATAGGCGTGGATGACAAAAACGTGTACCTTGAAGACCCCTGGATACTTGGCAGCAGAGGGTATATTCCACATGACGAATTCATAGAGCGCTGGCATGATTTCAATTATGAATCTCCTACAGAAGACAAAAAAAGAAGAATTATTCATATGGGAATCTTTATCCGTGGAGACAAGCCTGCAGAAAATCCTGAATTCATGCATGTGGACTAAATTCAAGCGCCAGTGTGCTTGAACATGTCTGAAACTGGGAGAAATCCAAAGCCTAGAGAAAGGCCAGCCGCTTTTTCCCAGTTCATCGGCCTCAATTAAAGCCAGATCTATTTTTCAGGGCTCAATGTCGAAATTATCTGCAATCTCTTTTCAGTAGGGACATCAGGATTAGGCATTAAACAACGACTCCAATATCCTGTATTTCAGGCTGATTTTGTTTCATTTAAATATCAGTCTTCTACTTCCTACCCTCATCAAGGTAATCCTGTAGAATGACTTTTAGCATCCTTTTTTTGCCATCTATAGTGAACTCCACGTTTTGAAAACCAGTTTTTAGAACCGTATTTGCCAATCAAGTCTAAGTGGCAGTCAAGGTTTGGATGAACGAGTCTCAAAGAATCAAGTTTAGTACAGATACGGCGATCACCACACTCCCAGCATCCAAGGTACTCTCTAAGTTACACACTTCCGAACTTCGCATTCAGGTTTGCCATCTCCCTCTCTGCAAGGCCTAGGGCATTTTAATAATTCGATTTCCTCCAGCAGCTTGATAAATGTCGGGATATTCTGTGAAGACAGGATTTTTCTCAGCTTTAAGCTTTGCATACTCATCAAACTGAAGATAGGAAAGCTTCTCTTTAAGGTTGTGAACGAGATAAAATAAACTGTTCTTGAAGTAAAATCAAACATAAAAAAATAAAAAAAATGTTAATTTAAAAAAAGAAAATTATAAAGATGCAATCGAAGCCTGTATGTAAACAGATTCAAGTCCTGTGATATCAGTTATTTTTTGCAGGCATTCCCTTCAAGTATCTTCTTCAAATTATCCCCTTCAAGTATCCTCTTCAAAATAGAGTCCAATGATTTTTTCAACAAGTTCCGGAATACTCTCCTGTCCTTTAATTTTGATTGAAAAATCGGCATATTTCTGGTACAGAATTATCCTCTCTTCAAAAAGCTCTTTTAAGCTTCTATCCCTGAGTCCTACTATGCCTCTCTTTCTTGCATTAGGAATCCTTTTAACAATGTTCTTGAAGGGAGCGTCCAGAAAAATTATTTTTGACATATTTTTTAAGTGTTCCATGGCCTTTTCGGAATAAATAACACTCCCACCGGGTGAAATGATGCATTTGTCCACCTGTCCGAGTTTGAGAATAGCTTCTTCTTCAAACCTTATGAGAGCGGAATCTCCCTGTTTATCAATAAGAACTTGAAGAGGCACTCCGGTTTTTTCCGTGATCAAGCGATCAACATCGATAAAGGTGTAGTCCAGGCGCTTTGCAAGCGCCCTTCCAACGGTACTTTTCCCCGCTCCTGCCATGCCAATTAATGTTATGTTCATTGCCGCACCCTTCCAGCTCTAATAATATGGAGACCCGTTGCCTAAAATACCCCAATACAAGGGTCTGTAGATTATAAGTTATCTGGACAAAAGATATTCTCAATCTATATAAAACGTATAACTCCAGCATTTTCATAGAAAGGATAAAAAAATTTAAGGCACGTCTTAAGATCTCCGGAAAGAATCTCGAATTTTCCAGCCAATTTTGTAGACATCCCGACCACGTAATGTAAAGAATCATCCGGAGCAAATCATTGAAATAAAATATAATGAGTGAGAGAGGTAAATATTCATGAAATAAGGGGAAATGAGCTCTGAAGAAGCCGAAGAGATGAAAAAGCAAATTCAGGAACTCTGTCTCTGCAAAAAGTGCCCTACCTGGGATCCTTGCGCAGAAGAAATAGGTTTTTGCTTCCTAGCCATAAGAAAAAAACCGATGCATCAGAAAAGACCTGGGATTCATCCGCGAGCAGTGTGTAGTGAGCGAAAAATTCGGGTTAAACCAGGGTATTACTGCATCATCGGTCCGCAGAAAGAAAAATATGGATTGTAAAAAAGGAGCATAAAAAACTTAATTTATGAGTAAAACCGCTGAAAAAGCCTTACTTTCGAGTCTGGTGTTCATTTCTCTTTGTCTGGGGATTAAGAAGCTTGAGGTCACCAATACGCCTTTCAACCTCTTCTGAGGAATGCAAAAAGGCAGACATGTATTCCGAAAGAACAAACCTGCTGCCAGAGATGTAGTGCCTGAAAAGTTTCCGGGCAGTCAGTCTGTCAACCTGTTCAAGGGAAACGATTGCAAGGTACATGAGAATCCGGATAAAAAACACAAGATGAAGGACGAGCATTTTGACCCAGGGGCTGTCCGAACTTATTGCCATCCCGCAAATCCAGTTACAGAGTTTAAGGGAATGGGAAAGGAGCCTGATTTTGTAAAAATTCAAGAGCAGAGATAGGACTATGAGAAAAGATGCGCATCCGGCTATAAGATAGATATCCTGCACTGTTAAATCCATAAAGGTCATAAATCCTTACTTTTTACTATTATTTTAATTTATGCTTACCTATTCATTTGTGATTGAGTTCATCTAAAAACCAATTCTATTCTCCAATCAATGAAATTTCAGAACTATTTTCAACAATCAGAAATTCGACCGGTTTTGTGATTATATTTTGAAATATACGTCTCTTAATCGAGTACTTCACGCTCGATTTCTTTCCCGATTAAATCTTATTAAGCAATCTAGGAATAGTACATTCAAATGCTACACATACACGGGAACGATGTTCAGTTTTTGAGGCCGAAAATACACAAACTTAAAAATACTACACATGCACGGGAACGATCCTTGTTTAAAAGAATAATGTGAAAAACTTATTTAAAGTTTAAAGGATCTTGTAAGTAAGGAAAATGGTACTATCAAACATGTTATCATGCCCGAAACATGTTATCATGCCCGAATAAATTGAAAAAACCTTGTCAACTCACTAATGGAGAATTGTTACTATTATCCGGCTGAGATGTAAAATTCCTCAAACAAATTATGAAAGACACTCCGAGCTAATTACGGGCAACTGGACACCGTTGCGTGAACCTCAGAGTATTTGGTCCTATACACTTGCAACAATTCCATTAATGATCCTGACCACTCTTATTGCCATAAAAGTTCTTGGAATACATCCCTTAACAGATCTTGGCATTATTACCTCAGAGAGAGAAGGCTTCTTGAGTATGCAAATGCCACATCCTGTAGTTCTTATAGGGTTAGTGTTTATCCATGAACTCATTCACCTTATATTCATTCCTAATTTTTTAATATCCGATAAAACATCTATTGGAATAACATATTATGGTGGATTTGTGTATACGGAAGAAGTACTGTCAAAACCAAGGTATATTCTTGTATCTCTAGCACCTTTTGTTCTTCTTTCAATAATACTCCCGGGAATGCTGAACGCGATGGATCTATTAAATCAAATAAATCAAATAGTAAATCCTCTGTTTATACAAGCGGTGTATCTGGTTTTGCTAAACGCAATGAGTTCTTGCATGGATATGTTGTCCATAATTAATATACTAGTCCAGGTGCCTGCTGGTGCGCATATAGTCAGCAACGGGATGAAGACTTACTGGAAGGTAAATTAAGGCTTCTCGTGCACATGGGGAAATATAAGATATTCTCAAAATGTAATTATCTTTTAATGTTAACAATTAGATGAAGAACTTTACAAGCTTCTATATAGTTCTTCAAAATTAGTATAAATTAGGACATCGAGTGCTTATTTTTGGTAATAAATATATAATTAGAGTTTCTACTTCAAAAACATACTCTAAAAGACAATTGTTCATAAAAATAGATAATGCTTAGTTTTAAAATATATAACAGGATGGAATAAAACCTTAATTTGGTAAGAAATTATATTTAGTTATAATTATGTCATCTGATTTCATTTTTGAGTACATTGATTTGTGCCTAAGTACTTGGTATTTCTATATAGATTCATTTTGATTCTACCTTTGCCCCTGAACAAGTTCTCTCCAATTAAAGGATTTCTATAAAGTTAAGATTCAAAAGAAAAGTTTTAAAATTACAGCAAGTTTTGATTAATAACATTTACAAATAATTGCATTGACTGAAAACTTGATTCACTGGAAGAAACAGAGGTAGCTTCGGAAATGAAAAAATATGATGTAATTGTTGTCGGTGCGGGAATCAGCGGGCTTTTAGCGGCTCTGACGCTTTCCAAACATGGGAAAAAAGTTCTTGTTCTTGAGAAAAAGCAGCATCTGGGTGGGAACTGCAATAGCTACACGGTAGACGGCTATCAGGTAGACACAGGAGTACATGCGATTACTCATCTGGTTGAAGGACCTCTTAAGAGGTTGATGCATAACTATTTTGATTATCTGCCTGTATTTGAGGACTATGGGCATTACTACATTCGGACTGAAAACGATTTTGTCAAGGTTCCTTCCAATTTGAAAGATTTCGTGACTTTTGATGTTCTTCCGAGAAAAGACAGGGTTCTGCTTTCCCAAACTCTTACAAAGGCTTTTACTCTCTCCTCATTTGGAATAAATCTCTCGAAAAAGTCAGTGTACGATTTTATGCCTAAAAAACTCTCTAAAGATACCTACGATTTTGTGGACACGATGTGCATTTCCCTTTCCGGAAAGTCCATGAAAGAGACCTCGGCTCAGCGTGTCCTGTATGGCAGCAATTTTGTCAGGGACAGCATTACCCAGGAACAGTTTGATGCCATTATCGGGAAACTGGAGCCGAAAAAACGTCAGTCTGCGGAGTCAATTCTTGCCTCAATCCTTCCGTATCATCTTCATGCTTCTCTTCAGGCAAGAATGACAAGAGTCGCTCAGCCCTTTACATCTCTGGAAAGGCTTGCAACAAATGATGTAAATCACTCTCAGGGATACCCCAGAAAAGGATTAAAAGCCCTACTCAATGCCATCCTCTACTCTCTCCCTGAAAGCGTTGAGATCAAAAAAGAGTGTGATGTGATATCTATTCTAGTTCAGGACGGAAAGGTATCAGGCGTGGAAGCCGACGAGATTTATACTTCTGACCTTGTAATTTACACAGGCTTTGCAACAGAACTTCCCAGGCTAATTAAAGACCTCCCCAGAGAATATATAGAAGACTTAAAAGATATCGTCCATAGCAAAAGCCTGACTATCTGGCTTGGCATGGAAAAAGAGCTTCCCGAATTTAATTATACAGGCTCAGAGATTTGGTTTAAGGATTTTGCTTACTGGGCAACACCCATCAGTAATTACGACCCTTCGCTTGCTCCCAAAGACAAACAGCTTATAGGCTTTTCCTTCGTGATCGACGAAAACAATAGTGAAAAAGATGAACTCAAAAAAGCCTACGACATTATTTTCCGCGCCCTTCCAAACATCGAGAGATATATCGACATGCAACATGAACAAATAGTGATTCCAGAAAAAGCCGCAGTCACAATCAATGGAAAGTTCGCAGATATTCGAACTCCCATCCGGAACCTCTATGTAGCAGGTACGGATACTGACAGGCGCAGCATGGGAATTACCCGGGCTTCGTATTCGATCATTGAGCTCCTGAAAATTCTTAATGAGGATAGAAATCTCCAGTAAAAAAAATAAAAAGGCGAGAGCCTGAAAAATAAAAATACAGGCTATGAAGGAAAGTAAAAAGGGAATAGGCTTAATCCTTGATATTTTCGATAACCTGTTTGCCTCTTTCGGTGGGGACAATTTTCAGTTCGGCATCCGGGAATTCCTTCTCAAGTGGCTCGCCTTCTGCAATTCTATCCATGGTAATTGCAACCGCCGCAACTTCGGAATGGGGCTGACTGCCAACGGCAACGTTCCAGTCTGCAAGCTGGTAAATTTCCGGAGGGACCTTCTCTGCACCTACGGCAATCATGAGCCTGTCACACTTCTTAAGTTCATCAGTAACATTTGGCAGATTGACCCCGTACATAGAAAGGTGGCAGACTTTTCCGCCTTCAGCTTTCCACTCCTTGATTTCCTGCTTAAAATTGACATTATTTTTAAGATAAAAGTTCCCGCCCCAGCGCCTGACAACATCTTCAAGAGTCTGCACTATGCCGGGGTCATCCGAGGCCAGGAGCATACCTTCTGCGCCGAGCAGCCGGGCTGTTAAGCCCACGTGAGTGGTGATCCTTTTATCTCTTTCAGGGCGGTGCCCCAGACGCAACAAAACAATCCTCTTCATACTCGTGCTAAAATCCGAACAAGGTATTAAAGGATTTCACTGGAAAAAGAAAAATGGGAAAAGATTACTGGAACCCATAAATTCCAGGGATTCTTTTCAGAAGCATGCCTTCAACTACTATCGGATTCGTTCTCTGGGCTGTTGTCAATGCAGTCTCGAGCTTGAACTTTTTTTCAGCATAGATAGTAAGAATTGAGTCTCCTTTTATAACTTGTTCTCCCATTTTCTTGTGGATGGCGATCCCGGCTCCCTTGTCGTTAGGAGCCCCTGCCAGTCTGGCAATTTCAATTATCCATTTATTGTCAAACTCGATAACATATCCATCTGTAGAAGCAAGGATATCGGCGGTGTATTGTCCTACCTGAATGTCATTTGAAGTAATTTTCGGGTCTCCTCCCTGAGCTTCAATGATTTGTTTCATCTTTTCAAGGGCTTTTCCGTTCCTGAGAGTTTCCATTGCAAGTTCTTTTCCCCGGTCTCTTGGAGCTGCTCCCCCCATTTCAAGCAGAATGCCCGCAAGAGCGGCACTCTTTTCAATAAGGCTATTTGGACCTTCCATGCTTTCCAGCACTTTCATGGCTTCCCTTACCTCCAGCGCCGGACCCACCTTTCTTCCTATGGGAGATGAACCGTAGGTGATAGCACATTCGACGTTCATTCCGAGCCTGTGCCCGAGATTAATCAGATCTCTTGCCAGTTTCTGCCCTTCCTGAATAGTTGGAACCTTTGTGCTTGGCCCGATAGGGATATCCATTACCACATTGTCAGCCCCAATAGCTCCTTTTTTTGCCATAATTGAGGCAAGCATCTGGTAGTAAGGATCAATCGAGAGGGGATATTCAACCCTTATGAGTTTATCATCCGCAGGCGCGATATTAGTGGCTCCACCCCAGACAAGAGCACCTCCCACTTTCTCGGTAATCTCCTTGACTTCCTGAGAGCTAAACTCAACAGGACAGAGCACTTCCATGAGGTCTGCAGTTCCACCTGCACCTGTGATTGCTCTGGAACTTGTCTTTGGAATAAGAAGTCCGTTTGCAGCAATAATAGGAACAACAAGAAGGGAGATCTTGTTTCCTGGGACCCCACCTATGGAGTGCTTATCCATTATAGGATGAGTATCAAATTCGATCTTGTCTCCACTATCGATCATAGCTTTTGTAAGCCATTCGACTTCGTCATCAGTCATCCCGTGAATATAAGAAGAGGCTATAAAAGCTGAAAGTTCGATATCACTGAGATTTTCTTCCACGATATCAGTTACGAGCGTTTTGATCTCTTCCTGCAAAACAGGTTTTTTGTCCAGCATTTTCTTAATTATGGTTGCAGATTTTGAGCGGAATGCTGGGACAACTTCAACCGGCTTATCCCAATCCTGGAAGTGCTTGTAAACTTCGACAAAAACTCCCAGAGTGCCCGGAGGAACCATATCGTCAGTTGTGTCCACGATAGCAGAAAGACTTTCATGCCCACGGATGCGGACCCTATCTCCCGGATTAACTCCCAGTTCCTTCGCATCGGCAATATTGAACATTACTTTGTGCTGCCCTATTTTTATGTTAAAATGTTCCAGCTTCAACTGCATGAGTAAACTCCTACCTTTCGTTCTCATTATGATTGTGAGTATGTTATTATAATTTATTTCCCTGAATCCAGGTTTTCTGTTTGTTTCCAGAGCCCGGCAACAGACAGCATAGCCTGAAAAAAAGTTTAGAAGACCAAGGGCACATAGTAAATTGAGGTAACGTATTAACATCCTTATTATTTTAAGTATTTTTGTAAAGAGAGCTTTCAGCGAGAGAAATAAGAAAAATAAGAAAAGAAACCGTTTTTTTAGGAGAAATTAAGTAGTTTTTAGGATAGTATCACAACTTTGCACGCCGCCGGTTGAAGTTGTCCCGAGAGTATCGGTCAGAAAATGAGAGACTTGAGAAGAAAGTTCTTTCAAAGCCTTAAATGAGCCTTGAATGAAGAAAAAATAGTGGAAATTTAATAAGAGTGATACCTTTCTTCTTCTCTAGTATATTATTCCTGATTTTATTTATTATTCACTGGATTTTTCATTATTGAGCCACTATTTATATGATCTAGTCATTTTTTATTCGACATTGATTCTTTACTCAATTATTTACTATACTTACGCCTAGATATGTAAATAAGGCCTTTGGCCACCCCTATTGAAATGACTGCTATCAGCGCTGTAGTCAAGAAGACCATAAACAGGTTTGCCTCGTCAGCGTATTTAAACATGAAATAGAATAAAACAGCGCTTAACACTGCTCCAACGCCCACCAAGATTGTTGCCGGGCCTCCTAAAACATTTCCAGTATCTTTTCCCATCTGCAAATCTCTCCGAAGAAAAACATATTACAGGAACCAAAAGTGACAATTCATGAGTAAAGGGGACCTGTATAGCTCAAGCATAGTGAATTTTAATATTTCACAGGGAATTGGGATAATTACATATAAACTTTAGGTAATTAGATCCCTCAGTACTAAATAAATTTACAGTTTCAAATAAATTTACAGTTTCTGACTTTAAAAATCAGTTATAGATTCAAAAAACACCTCAAAAAAGAAGATAAATAACGGGAATCCTATTCTCAGCAGAACTATGTCTAAAAGATATGCTACTAAAAAATATACTACTAAAAAATATGCTGCTAAAGATATGCTACTGTCCTCTTAACTGCCAGATACCTTCAAATATGCTACTGTCCTCTTAACTGCCAGATACCTTCAAAGTAGACTGTTTTTTCAAAAAATGTTGCGAAATCTGGCCTATGAAAAATTAAATATTTACAGAAACTCGAGGCACAAACATACGTAATACTCTCTTGCAATCTTTTTGAGCCAATCAGGTACCAGACAATGCCTATCAACTATAATCTCATTCAGGTAGTATAGAGACTCCTCGGTTCTGCAGTCGCAGAGCCTTTTTACGGCAGTCCTCCTTCCCCATGCCGATCTTTCATTGTCAAGGGCTTCAAGGTAAAGCTGGTATTCTCTACTATTCTCCATCATATTATAAACATCTACCAATCAATATAATTATTTGTATTGCATGTCAGAAATTAAAATTTGTATGATTAAAATTTGTATGATTATATTTGACAAAATATAGTAATTTGTAGATTCCTTCAGGTAGTAAAGGGAGCAAAGAACTTACAAACTGCGATGTAAAAATAAATTGTGACGAAAAGTAATGTGCAAAAAAACGATCGGGTTTAAATCTAAAATAGCAAAAAATAAGAAAATAGAATTCTCATACAATGATCAGTTGCTGAGAATTCCTGCACAAGGTTATATGTTCGCTATGCTGAAGTATGTAAACATTAGCAAAAAACGATATATAATTACCGGAAATTAAATTTTAACAATGGAGCGATATTGGTTAACGTTGAAATGTTTAATGACAGCAATTATTTCAACCGCATTATTGAGTTTTCCGGAGTAAATTATACAGATGAAAGAGAGAAAAAGGATAAAATAAAAGAAAGATTGAATAATATTTAAATATACTCACTTTGAACTGATAGCTTTAACAAGATCCAATTTAGCTGCCTGTTGGGCAGGATAAATGCCGGCAATCAGGTTCAACAAAAAAACAGCAATAATAATGACCAGAATATCCCCGACGCGGACTATAATGGGAATAGTTGTAAGGCCGCCGTAGAGTTCTGAGGAAGCCCCCGGAATTTCGTACTGGCCTATTGCCAGGGATATTGCAACTCCTGTAAGAGTGCCGACAAGAGCGCCAAGTAAACCCAGAATGCCGCTCTGAAGAATGAAGATTGTTCGGATACTTGAAACCGTGGCACCCATAGCGCGGAGCATCCCTATCTGACTTGTTGCGCTGATAACCGAGAGGTTCAGGGTGCTGACCACGCCAAAAGAAGCAATAACGACAATCAGGCTATAGATAACGTAATTGGAGATACTTTCGACAGCGATAGTATGAAGGATTGCCGGATTTGTTTCTGTCCACCCTTTTGCTTTATAACCGGTTTTTCCGATCTCTGCAGCAACTTCCCTGTCCCTGTTAAAATCTTCAAGCCGGATAGAAATCCCATTAATCACATCCGGAACATCATAAAACTCTTGAGCAGTATCAAGAGATGTATAAGTCAGGGATTCGTCCAGAGGAGAACCGGTATGGAAGATTCCAACCACTCTCAGGGAAAGAGGATTTGAATTGGGGAAAGACACATCAACCGGATCCCCCAGATTAACCTCAAGCTTGTCTGCCAGCTTCGAGCCAATTACCACGGTATTTCTGGAAAATTCAAGTTCTCTAAAATCTCCTTCCACCATATCGGATTCGATAGAGCTGATTTCATTTTCCTTTAAAGGAATCACGCCTTTCAGCTCGGCATTACGGGAATTCGTCTTAAATCTGAAGGAAGCCTTTCCTGCGAGAAATGGAGAAGCTGCAGTAACACCCTCAATTTTGCTGATATCCTCAATAAGGATCCTGTAAAGGTAAATATAATCCTCACCTTCCTGAGGAGATACCGAGACATGAGGAAGTTTGTTTACGGGTAGTGTTAGAGCTCGTCGGTAAAACCAACCATAAGAGCCTGGGAAACCGTGAGCACCATTACTGCCAGGGCTATAGCTCCCACTGAGAGAAGGGTCTGGAACTTTCTTGCCCGAATCTGCCTGAGCGAGATAAAGAATTCATAACGCATGGGGTTCACGGCCTTAGTTTTGAGCTCTCTGAGTTTTGAGCTCTTATAGTGTTCCTGAAATTCATTTTCTGTATCCAACATTAACGCATCTTCCAAACTTCATGCGAGCAGATATCCGGTTTCAACTTTGCTTCCTTAAGAGGATAAAAATGGCAGCAAGCCCTGAAATTAAAGCTATCGCCGAAAAACCGGGAATTCCATTTTCACTTGAAGCCTCTGTCCCTGGAGTTGAATTGTTTACCGCGCTCACGTTGGAGGCCTGGGAAAGATCAGACTCGATTATAGTTTCTCTGCGCTCAATAATATCGCCGTCGTTTCCCAAGAACTCTATCTCAAGCCTGTAGACTCCTTTTGGAAGCCTCTGGCTCCAGGCAACTTCAATGGTCTCATCGTCATTATTCAGCAGCACGGGAACCCTTTCCTTGACAGATTCCACCAGGCTGGAATTTCCTTTTCCGGAATTTTCCGTCAGTTCGTATACGGAAAAGACCAGGCTTCCTTTAAAAGGCACCTGAGAACGCCCGAAAACCGTTGCACTTGCTCCTGTTTCATCTTGAAAGATGTCCGTAATCTCCGCATCATCTCTGGCAGTAAAGCTTTCTGTTGAGGTTATAAACTCTTTTTCAGGGGAATAAACCTGAATCTTTACTCTCCCGACATAATCTTTATTGTTTTCAAGAAGAGTACCCCAGGCTGCGGAAAAAACATCCGGGACGCTGGTGAGGGATAATTTTTCGGTTTTAGTAACATATGAGACATTGGAGTTATCCACAAGCATATATTCGATATCAAAAAGTGAGGCTTCTTTGGGAGAGAGTGCAACGCTAATCCCCTGGGAATTAGCTACGAGATCATTGACCTGAAGCCTGGAAGCAGAATTGCTGCCGTAAACAAAATCATATTTTGCCTCTGAGAGGATCTCTTCTCCGGCAAGAAGCCTGGCTTTGAGGGCATAAGCCCCACGTTCAGGGTTTCTGATATTCCATAAGCCGACCTTCATTACTCTGTCATTTGCAGGAATACTGCCAACTGAAAACACCTGTCTTGAAAGAGTTTTCTCATTTACTCCTTCAGGCCTGACAAGAAGCACTTCAAGACTCAGATCCTCTTCTGGCTGGTCCGAGTAGAGAGTTACGTCAAAGGACTCAAGATCGCTATAAAGCTCGGCTATGCGGGCTGTGCTCGCTGTTCCGGCAGGAGAGCTGCCTGCTGCAGAGGCCGGAAGAACCGATACAAGATAAAAAATAAGTAAGAAAAACGCGGCTTTCATTATTTTTTTCCCCCGTTTCTATATCAAAAAGATTGCTTTGATCTTATTTAAAAGAAATGCAGCCGGATGAAAGTTAAGTTTTTCCGAGATATATGAAAGAAATGAAAAAAATACAGTATGAATAGAGATAGGGAGTAAAAACAAAAAAAATCGGAAGAAGAATACAAAAAAACAAAGGTTGAGAAAATAAAAGACCTGAAAAAGAGGGATTTCTTTAAAGCAAATAAACAAAACCTGCAGTGAATCCGAAAGTATTTATTCTATAGTTGAAGTATAAGAAGATAAATATTAAAAATAAACAAGTTTACTTGATTTACATCCCATGGAAAAAAATTTCATGGTCGATTTATTGAAATTATATAATAAATAAGTGTTCGAGCAGAAGCTGTGGTAAAAATGGAAAAGAAAAGCGTCTTGATCCTGGGAACTGCCTCCCACGTTGGTAAAAGTTCAGTAGTGGCTGCCATATGCAGGATCCTGTCGAGAAACTACAAGGTTGCCCCCTTCAAGGCTCAGAATATGAGCCTGAACTCCTGGATTACAAAAGATGGAAAGGAGATCGGAATTGCCCAGGCAATTCAGGCAAAAGCCGCAGGTACAGAACCTACTGCCGATATGAATCCTGTTCTTCTGAAGCCAAAAGGAGACTGCGTTTCCCAGGTAATTTTGCTCGGGGAGCCTTATGCTGACAAGAGTGCAGGCCAGTACTACGATTCCATCGCAGAGATGAACGCAGTCCTGAAAGGAGCTCTGGAAAGGCTTTCTAAAGAACATGATATCATTGTTATGGAAGGAGCAGGCGGAGCTGCTGAAATTAACCTCTACGAAAGAGATATTGTAAATGTCGGTACTGCAAGGCTTACGCAGGCTCCAATAATTCTTGTTGGAGATATAGAGAGGGGAGGTGTTTTTGCAAGTCTTTACGGCACAGTCACACTTCTACCCGAAGACGTGAGGAAAAACGTCAAAGGGTTTATCATCAATAAATTCAGGGGAGATCTGGAAATCCTGAAGCCAGGCCTGAAACAGCTCGAAGAAAAGACTGGAATTCCAGTGCTTGGAGTCCTCCCTTACTTCAAACTCCACATTCCATCAGAAGATTCGGTTTCTCTTGGGGATAAAGAAGATAAGAGAAATGAAAAGGCTATAGAAATAGCAGTTATTCGATTGCCCAGAATCTCAAATTTCACAGACTTCGAACCCCTGGAAGGGCTTGCTAAAATCCGCTACGTAGACCTTGACGAAGAACTTGGAAATCCGGATGCGATCATGATCCCGGGCACAAAAAACACGGTCAATGATCTTCTAGATCTTAAGGCAAGCGGCATGGCTGAGAAAATCCAGGCATTTAAAGGAAAAATTCCTATTTTCGGGATCTGCGGTGGCTACCAGATGCTTGGCAAGACAATTTTCGATTCCGGAGTTGAAAATGGGACAGAAGCAGAATTTAAGGGCCTTGGGCTTCTGGACATAGGAACAAAGTTCGGAGCATACGAAAAGAAAACGGTTCAGGTCACGAAAAAAATAAACGCCTACGGCCCGATACTGACTCCTATAGATGGAGAAGAGATAAAAGGATATGAAATCCACATGGGTGTAACCGACTCCTACCGCAATGTATTCGGAGACGATGGAGCAATTGACGAGGACGGCCTGGTAATTGGTACATACCTGCATGGGCTTTTTGACAACAGGAACGTAAGAGACGCCCTTATGCAGTACCTCTACAAGCAAAAAGGGATTGAGTACAGGCCCGAAGATGTTATGACCGAAAATGAAGCTTATGAAGAGCTCGCAAATGTGGTTGAGCAGAATCTTGATATGAAGAAAATCTACGGGATAATAGGGATCTGAAAAATACAGACATCAGGATATTCAGATCCAGACATTAGAATATTCAGGTACTTCTGACTGGAATACTTGACGAAACTTCTTTTCAAAAAAGACATTGAGCGGTTTTTGGGGAGAATATGGGGAATATTTTGGAATGAGGATTTATACCATGGGGGGAAGGTATATTTGTTCTGGGAGGGTGGATAAGTCTCCAAAAAAGTTAACCGCTCAACCTTACATAGTTCTGTTACTAAGTATTTATGTGTTATGAATTTATTCTACTTATCTAAGTTACTTAAATTTCAAGCTGAAAAAACCTCCGAATAATCCTTTGAGGAATTAAAAACTCTTTTTAGAAGACGGCTCAGAAGCAATGGCTTATTGAAAAATAGGAATAATTTCAGGATGGAGATTAGAAGAGACATGTAATAGCAGCAGTATAGATTTAAGGATTTTAGTGAAAAGAAAAGAGAAGGTTGAGTAAAAAGAAAAGAAAAGGTTGAGTAAAAAGAAAAGAGAGCATCCGCGAAATAATAAAAAAGTTAAGGTTGACTTTTAGAAAAAGTATATGTTTTTCAGAACATCCGGACCTCCCTGCCAAGGCCCTTACTGACAGCCCTCTCATAAACCAGATGCGCACTTGCAACATCCTGAATTGCAAGGCCTGTTGAATCGAAGATCGTAATCTCCTCCTCACTTGTCCGACCGGGTTTCAGGCCGGTAATCACTTCACCAAGCTGAGCATGAATGTCGTTTTCCGAGATGTAATGCTTGGAAAGAGGAACATTCACCTCTCCCGAATGGAGTGCCTGAACCATATCATCAACAACAATCTTGGATCGGATGAGGAGCTCAGGGTCAAGTTCTTCTTTTCCCACTGCATCGGCTCCGATTGCATTTATGTGAGTGCCTTCTTTGATCCACTGGGCTTTTACGATCGGCTTGCGAGTTGGAGTAGTTGTCACCAAAATATCGCAATCGCAGACTTCCTCAACTTTGTCCTTGGAGTGGATTTCGCTGGATGTAACGTCTGCCATTTCCCGGATAAACTGTTTACAGCTGTCTCTCGTCCTGGAAGTTACTTTCACAAGTTCAGGCTCAAAAACTTCACAGAGAGCTGCAAGCTGAGTTTTTGCCTGGTTTCCGGCTCCAACCATACCAATAACTTTTGAATCTTTTCTTGCAAGGTATTTTGCGGCAATCCCTCCTGCAGCTCCGGTCCGGATGTCGGTCAGGTAGGTTCCGTCCATAATTGCCACAGGCGCACCTGTTTCGGGGGAAATAAGGACAATTAACGCCATTACAGTAGGAAGCCCACGAGCTGGGTTTCCGGGGTGGACATTCACAATTTTCACGCCAGTTATGTCCTCTTCTTCAAGATATGCAGGCATTGTCCGCAGGTCTCCATTGTAAGCAGTATAGTAAAGATAGGATTTGGGAGGCATCTGCACCTTGCCAAGCCCATGCTGCCTGAAAGCGCTTTCCACGACCTTCATATCAGAATACATATCTATGACACTTTTTACTTCTTCCTGAGCCAACCACAATACTTCCATAGCATAAACCTCCAGCCGGAGCCATGAGCTGGCCTACAGCTGAAAACCAACCTTAAATTTTAGCAAAACCGAAACAAAAACCGCCAGAGCCAAATAGACTGCCGGAAATTACATATTGTCATTTTTATTTGCGTAAATACGTATATAACATATCTTCACTCATTTAAAGAACTTCCTTCTTAAAAGGAGACACTTATGCATGAGAGATCTGCATGAAAGTTCCGTTAATTTTTCCAGCCCTTATCTGAAAGAAAAATTACTCAAGCCTGCCCGGGACATCAGGAGCATACTCCGCTGGGGATACCCCAAGTTTGCTACCATTCGCTTCGTGGCTGACCAATCCCAGCTTAGCGTAAAAGAGCGGCACATCCTTACACGGGTGATTATGCCCCCGGACAAGGTCGTTTCAAGGATCAATAAAAAAGTAGCCTGTAAAGGCATTGAGGATAGGGGAATTCTTCTTGACGGGTATAATGTTCTCCTTAGCGTAGACAGCCTGCTAAAAAATGAACCCATGTGGTTCTGTGATGACGGGTACATAAGAGATACTCGCTACTACTTTAGCAAAGCAAAACAGGCGGAGGACATTGAGGAAGCTCTGGATGCAGTTCTTAAATTCCTTTCCGAAGCCCATCCAAAATCAGTCACTTTTCTCCTTGACGCCCAGATCAGCAAGAGTGGGGAACTTGCAGGTTTTATCCGCCGAAAAATGAAAGAAAAGGGAATTTCAGGAGAGGCCAGAACCTCAAAAACCGCTGATTTCGAACTGAAAGCAGCCGGCAAAAACTCTAAAAATAACCTGATTGTGGCAAGTTCCGACGGAATAGTCATCGATTCGGTCCTGCAGGTACTCGATATCCCTGCCTGCCTGATGGAAATAATGGGAATTGAGCCGGTCAGGCTTTACTGATAATCATCAAACGCTCCGTTTAAAGAACTCTGCCTGCCTGTAGATTTCTTCAGCTTCTGCGTACTGCCCTTTCTCTTTTAATAAATCCCCATAACCGCACAGGGTTCCGAAATGCCCCGGGTCAAGTTCAAGGGCTTTTTTGTACTGGACTTCAGCTTCGTGCCTGTGCCCAAATCTGGCAAGCAGCCTGGCGTACTCACAGTGAGCTTCAACATCTTCAGGGTTCAGTTTAAGAGCGTACCTGAAGTGCACCCTTGCCCCGTGAACGATCCCGTGATCTGCAAGCAAACGGGCATAGAACAGATAGGGTTTTGGATTTTCCGGGTCTGCTTTGAGGGCTACTATGTAGTGCCTTTCGGCTTCGAGGGTTTCTCCTTTTTCCTCCAGAAGGCGAGCATAACGGAAATTAGATTCAACGTGCTCAGGATCAAGTTCAAGAGCCTGGACGAAGTGATAATTTGCTCCGGTTTTTTTCCCACTTTTGGAAAGCAGAATCCCATATCTGCAGTGAGCTTCCACATTCCTTGAGTCAAGAATCAGCGCTTTCCCGTATGCTTCTTCAGCTTCGTCAATCCTCTTGAGCCTGAAAAGCAGGCAGCCATAATTACAGAGCGTCTCGACATGATAGGGATTAAGCTGCAGAACCTTCTCATGCTGTATCCGTGCAGCATCCAGTTTTCCCATTTTGTCCAGAACAACTCCATATCCGGAGAGGGCTTCGATGTTTTCCGGATTTTCCTTCAGCACCTCTTCGAATTCTCGGGAAGCCAATTCTTCAAGTCCCAGCAAGGAGGCTGTTTTTCCTGCCTCTATAAGGGCATCTTCCCGCATTCTCCCTGAGAACAATAAGGCACAAGCCCGGGAAATTACATATTTTTCCCTGTACAATCCTTCTTTGTCAAAAATAAGAGATAGTTTCAGCAGGATCTCCGCGGAAAGAGAGTGCTCATATGAGAAAGAAGCGACAAACTCAATGACCTTATCGAGGTCACAGTTATCGGCTGCGACCTGTTCGATTACGCGAAAAACCAGCTTGTCTACAGCATCAATCTCCATGTCTAAAAACCTCCTGAAATTTGCCTCTAAGGTGAATCTATTCGACTGGATATAAATAATTAGCCGTATTAAATTGGATTGAATAAATTTAAAAAGATATCGCATTACTTAATAATAAAATATGTTAAGTAGAGATTCTCAAAACAAAAAAGAGAAATCCCTAAATAACTGTATTCCGGGCTCCATCGTTACAGACTACTCCTGTCTCTATGTTTTTAATTTCCATTCTTCAGACTTTACCCACATGTAAACTGTACCTTGTTTCCACATCATACATATCCTTAAGCTCCTTTTCAGTCAAAATCCCTTTTTCAATCAGTTTACTCAGCATCTTCCTGTCAACTGATTCGACTATATCCCAAAGTTCCCTCTCCATAAGATAGGGTTTTAACCTGTGAATACGCCACAATTTCCATTCCACTTTCTGCCGCCTGAGCTCAACATTTCCTACTCGAAGTACATCAATATCTTTTTCCATGAAGGAATTAAGGATGTGAGTTCTCAACTCCTCTCGCCGTTTTTCCAGAACAGATATTGCAGAAACAAGCTCGTCATATTCAAGCACAACATCGGTTAGATCCATATCTTCAGGATCCTGCTCACGGATATCGATTTCCACTATTTCACACTCCCACTAAAATGTTGAATAAAAGTTTATAATTCTGCTTTATTACATAGACTTTTAATTTTATCAATACCTTGATTTTAGACATTGACACTTATAAGCCTGTCTTTAAAACTTAAAATCCAGGCGGATTTTAAAAATCGGTTAAAGCACAAAATGGAGTTTATCTCAAATTCGAGATCCAATTTCTGGAATTTTGTTCCGGTTGACTCTGATTTCATATCTTTGGGTGAGATTAAGTCTGAATCCGGCAGATTAAGCCTGATCTGGGCAATCTCAAAAATTATAGATTCTGAAACCTGATAGCTACGTCAGGTGTTGTTATAGTTGCTATGGTTCTATGGATTTTAGAAACATTTATCGCATAAAATTTCCTCTATATAAAAGAAGTTTTTAGAAAGGCTTTCTGTAACCGGGCTTTAAACAGAGGTGATCCCGTAGTATCAGAAAAGGGCTCCGGGAAAATTGCCACAAAAGAAGAATTGCGTCTCCTTCTCCCGGAAATAGATAGTATCTTTGAGTCAGAACCTGCAGTACTTCGAATTGATACTGAGCCGATAATGCTTATCGGAGATATTCACGGAGATCTGCAGGCCCTTGAATTCATAATAGGAACGAGAGAAAAAATAAACTGCAAAAACATTCTCTTTCTAGGGGACTATGTGGATAGGGGACTCCAGGGTACTGAAGTCCTTTTAAGGCTTTTCCGATTAAAAATTGAAGATCCGAAACATATTTTCCTGCTTCGAGGGAATCATGAAAGTGTAGACATGAACCTCTACTACGGCTTTTTTGAGGAAATAGGCTATGACCAGGGTTTTCTCTTAAGGATCAGCCTGACATATAATAAAATGCCGGTTGCTGCGGTACTTTCAGGGCACACTTTTTGTGTACATGGAGGGATTAACGGGATAGGGAGAATTGATACCATCAGAAAAGAAGAATCGTTTCCCTACCTCTGGAACGACCCCTCAAAACGTCCCGGACTCACCAATTCGACCAGAGGTTCCACAGTAAAGGAATTCGGGCCTGATATTGTGGACGGTTTTTTAAAAGCAAATAATCTCAAAAGAATAGTAAGAGGCCATACAGCCCTTGAAACAGGATATGAGTGGTGGTTCGACGGGAAATTACTTTCCCTCTTTTCCTGTCCGGATTACGTGGGGCTCGGAAACGCTGCTGCTTTTGCCCTGTTTGAGAAGGGAGAGTTGAAAATATTTGTTTTCGGAGATCAGCAGAGATATAAGCAGAGATAATTGAAAGAGATAATTGAAAGAGATAATAGAAATTACTCAAATTGAACCGTTAATTCCCGATAAAATACGATTTGGATATCCCGATCTGAAGTTAAAAATAAAAAAGAGATGGCCGAAAATGGACATTAGATTAATTCAGGAAACATGATGTAAAAAAACGGATTTTTGGATTTAATCCAGAATAATCCAGGTTTCTGTCATTTTGCTTCCGATATCAGGATCAAGCTGCATGGCTTTCATATATTGAATTTTGGCTTCTTCAAAGCGCCTCATTTTTCTCAGAAGAAGTCCGTAGCTGTAATGAAGAGGAGGATAATAGGGATTCAGGACAAGAGCTTTCTTGTATTCGTTCTCGGCTTCGGAGAAGCGCCCCATTTCCGAAAGAAGGTTCCCATAGCTGTAATGTCCCTCAGCACTCTCGGGATCCAGACTGAGTGCTTTTTTATATTCCATTTCAGCTTCATACCTTCTCCCAAAACGGGCCAGAAGGTTTGCATAATTGGAATGAACTTTTGCATCGTTTTGATCAAGAGCAAGAGCTTCCATATATTGTGCTTCGGCTTCAGAGACCCTGCCTTCTCTTGCAAGGAGGTTTCCGTAGTTGAAGAGAGTCCGCCTATGCCTTGGGTTGAGAGAAAGAGCTTTTCTGTACTCGATTTCGGCTTCTGAAGAACGTCCGAGGAAAGAGAATAGAACTCCACAGTTGTGATGAAGACTTGGGTCTTCAGGATCCAGTTCCATTGCATGCCTATATTCCTTTTCGGCATCCCTGAGTCTTCCAAATTCAAAAAGCAGGTTTGCGTACCCTCCTCTGGCAGGAACATAATTGGGATCAACAGCAAGTGCCCTTAAGTAATATTCTTCTGCTTCTCTCATATAACCATATTCGGCTAAGAGATAGGCATACCCTGAATTTGCTTTTACATGTAGCGAGGAGGCTTCAAGTACCTTTTTGTATTCGTCTTCAGCTTCCTGGATCTTTCCAAGTTCTAAAAGAAGCTCGGCATATGCGCACCTGACATTCCCATTGTCCGGATTTTCGTTTAGAACTCCCAGATAACTTGCTTCAGCTTCCAGGGAAAATCCCAGCACATGGGCTGCAGTACCCAGCGCAAAACAGGCTTCTTCACGGAGCTTTCCAGAAGCCTTTATAAAGCAAGCTTTTGCAAAAACATATTCTTCCATGAGCATTTTCTGCTGCTTGCATGCATTGGAGAGGTCGAGCAATACTTTGGGGGAAAAAGACTTTTTCTCCGTACGTTCCAGAGCAAAATCAACTGCACAGCAGAGGTTTCTCTGGTCTGATCCGATTATCCCAATAATGTCATACACAAAGTCGTCAATTGCATCGAAATCCATATATCCGGCACCTCAGAAAAGTAATTTTTCTATTTTGGGAGACAGGTGAAACTATCAGTGTAACATCCGGACTATATTTTACATTTAATAGAATATATTAGTGCGTGAGTATTTCGTAAAATATAAAATATAATATTAGTTTTTCAATAGTGCGTTAGGTATCGAATATAAGATTATAGTAATCGTATAACAGGCTATCCCTTTATATCATTAAATGAAAAAAGTATATTCATTAAACGGCAGAGACTTCCCGACAAAACGAATTTTGCAGGAGAAAAAACAAATAGGTTAAAGCAAGAAAGGTAACAAAAATAAATATGTATTTATAAAAAATATAAAAATAATGTCATTAGCCACAACGAACAGCCAAGTAGATAATTTGAAAGGCAATGGAAATAAATAGTCTAAAAGGAAAAAAAATGGATAGAAAAATTGGAGAAATTGGAGAAATAGATAGTCTTTCAATTTCATCAAAGTCAAAAGAGTAAGGTATACATTTTGCAGAATGCAGCTCCACAAGCCTTTCTTTTGCCATCTCATTAACCAACCTAATACTCAAGGGAAGATTGCCAGCTCATTCCCCCTATCAGTCCTATCGTTTTCATATAGGAACTCCTTATCCAAAGATGAAAGCTTCAAATGATGTCGAAAATGCTCTTGATTATCAGAACTATCAGAATAAATTCGATCTTCCTTAACTAGAGTTACTCCCATAAATAAGATGGTTTCTCTTTAGAAAACATTAAGATGATCCAAAAAAACAATATATGAGAAGAATAGTAGCTTGTAATTGCAAGATTAAAAATTAATCCTTCGATATAAAATAAATCCTTTTAAGTAAATCCTTTTAAGTAAATCCTTTTAAGTAAATCCTTTTAAGTAAATCCTTTTAATAGTAGCTAACTTTTAGTACTACCTACTAATAAACATTAATCAGTATCCAATAAATATCCGAAGTTCTGAAAATGACCAGCATGTTTCTTAAACTTTTTTCCGTTTTCCTCATTGTCCCCCTTGTCGAGCTTTATCTACTCATTAAAATAGGAGGGATAATCGGGGCCTTAAACACCATAATTATTATCCTGATAACTGCAAGCCTGGGAGCTTACATGGCAAAAAGCCAGGGATTCCGCGTACTCCGCCAGATTCAGGACGCAACTAGCCAGGGACGTATACCTGGAAATGAACTTCTGCATGGACTTTTTGTATTAATAGGGGGGTTTGCCCTTATAACTCCAGGCCTCCTGACCGATGCTATAGGCTTTTCCATGCTCATACCTCAGATTCGGGAAATCTATGTGGGAATGGCAAAAGAAATCATAAGAAAAAAGATAGAAACAGGACATTTCCAGATGAGGATGTATACGAATTTTAGATGATCCGCAATACGTCATCATAAAGGATTTTTCCTCTTACCCCCCCTATATTTTTATTTCCCATTTTCCCAGTTATTCTCACTATTATTTTTCACTTTTTTCTTATGATTTCCCTCTATTTCCCATTATTTTCCTTTGTTATCCTTATTTCCTTATTTCCTACTATTTTCCATTATTTGTCTTTGTTTACTATTTCGCCATCTAGTCCACTATTATCAGAAATTCCTGAAATTACAGACGTTCTTAAACATATTAAGATACCTGAATAGGTAAAGTAGCAGAGGAATCAGAAAGACAATAATCAGAAAGACCATAATCAGAAAGACAATAATCAGAAAGACTATAATCAAGCCTACTATCCCGATTGCAAACCCGCTCATTCTCCTTCGGTTTTTCCAAGTTCTATTGCTTGTTGTTTCAAGGGCATGGGATGCAGTGTCGATTTCAATTCCGACTGCAGCTTCATCTTTTATGCGGAAGAAACGGCAGATGAAAGGCCCCAAGACAGCACAATTGAAATGGGACTACAAAAAGCCTTACAAATGACTTTCCCGATGCCAGAAGATTGTTTATTCTTTAAAGTTTTTGCCAGTACCCGAGAGAACCTCAGGTTTTTCCAATACAACTAAAAGCTTATTTGAAAACTTAAGGGAGAAGTAGTTTCAGAAAACAAAACATGACACAATAAATTCATATCTCGCAAACCCCTATTTTCTAGGGGGTTCAGATGGGAGAAAAGCGTTTTGTTTACATGGATCATGCAGCCACCACCTTTACAAAACCTGAGGTAGCTGAAGCTATGCTACCTTTTTTGAAAGAACATTTCGGAAATCCTTCTTCTTTGTATTCAATAGGGAGAGAAGGCAAAGAGGCAGTGGAAATCGCACGTGAGCAACTAGCAAGAGCTCTCGGGGCTGACCCTGAAGAGATATATTTTACTTCAGGAGGAACCGAGTCCGATAACTGGGCTGTCAAGGGAACAGCCTTTGCCAGACGAAAGAAAGGAAAGCATATTATTACTACATCAATCGAACACCATGCGGTGCTTTACCCCTGCAAGTATCTGGAAACACAGGGTTTTGATGTAACCTATCTGCCCGTAGACAGGAATGGGCTTGTGGACCCTGCAGAAGTGGAAGCTGCAATCAGGAAGGATACTACTATCCTTATCTCAGTCATGTATGCCAACAATGAAATCGGGACTATAGAACCGATACAGGAGATAGGAGAAGTTGCAAAGGAGTATGATGTTCCTTTCCATACCGACGCCGTGCAGATCATTGGTAATGTTCCCCTTGAGATGAAACGTATGCATAGGAACGTAGACGTGCTCTCGCTTTCCTCGCATAAGTTCTACGGGCCAAAAGGAATTGGAGCCCTTTACATCCGGGAAGGGACAGAGATCGACAATTACATGCACGGAGGCGGCCAGGAGCGGAGAAAAAGAGCAGGGACCGAAAATGTTGCAGGCATTGTGGGGATGGGAAAGGCAATCGAACTTGCAACGGCAAATATTGAAAAGCACAACGAAAAGATAAGAAAAATGAGGGACCGACTCCTATCCGGAGTCCTGCAAATTACCCACTGCAGGTTGAACGGGCATCCGGAAAAGCGCCTGGCGGGGAACCTTAACTTTAGTTTTGAGTACATTGAAGGAGAGTCCTTACTTCTCATGCTCGACCAGATGAGAATCTGCGGCTCCACAGGCAGCGCCTGTTCTTCCGGTTCCCTTGAACCCTCACATGTGCTAAGGGCAATAGGCCTGCCTCCGGAAATAGCTCAGGGGTCCCTTCGCCTGACCCTGGGAGATGCAAACTCCGAAGAAGATATCGATTACGTTCTGGAAGTACTGCCTGAAATTGTCGGAAAGCTGAGAGCTATGTCTCCTTTCTATAAACCTGCAACTGTATGTGAGAAATAAATGGAAAGCACACAGAATATAGAAATTTAGAATAGAGGAATTTAGAATAGAGGAATTTAGAATAGAGGAATTTAGAATAGAGGAATTTAGAATAGAGGAATAGAATCTGGGGGAGTTTTGTGTATAATAAAAAAGTCATGGACCATTTCATGAACCCGAGAAATGTAGGGGAAATTGAAGATGCTGACGGTATTGGAGAAGCCGGAAACCCACATGGAGACTACATGAAAATTTTCCTGAAAATCCGGGATGACCGAATTGAGGATGTGAAATTCAAGACCTTCGGTTGCGCAGCTGCAATTGCATCTAGCAGTATGGCAACAGAAATGATAAAAGGCAAGACCCTCAAAGAAGCCTGGGAGCTTAAAAACGAAGCCGTGGCTGAGGCTCTTGGAGGTTTGCCTCCCGGAAAACTGGAGTGTTCAGTCGTCTCCAGGGAAGCTATTCACAGGGCAATCAATAAATATCGTAAAAAACAGGGACTTGAACCCCTTGAAGAGTAGGCCTGAAAAAAAGTAGATCTGAAAAAAGAAAATGGAAATAACTTCGAATCCCAGACTTATTGAAAAATCAATTACTTGCCGACATTCCTAAGTAAAAAAGCTGAAAAGTCTTCCATACCACCTATCGTAAACTTGATCCTGTTTTAGGGTAAGTTTAACTGATCCTTATCGTAAAATTGATCTGGAGGATACCAGATCATACTCCATGAAAAAAATAGGGATAATAATCACTGACCCAGACGACTGGACAGCCCGGGCACTTGTCACTGCAGCGAGAGAAAAAGGTTTTTTTCCTTTTGTTCTTGACCTCAGGACTGCAGAGGTCAGCATAAAATCAACAACTTCAGGGTCGACAGTTCATTTTAAAACAGGAGATCTATCCCTTTCAGATCTTGATGCCCTTATTGTGAGGGATGTCGGTGCTGGGGCTTTTGAAGGAATATCTTTCAGATTTGATATCCTTAGAGAACTGAAGACTGAAGGGATTCCGGTTATCAATTCCCCTGAAGCTATCCAGAACGCGGCAAACAAGTATCATGCTTCTTATCTCCTGGCAAAAGCCGGTCTTCCTACACCCGAAACCATAGCCGTGCAGAATCTGGAAGCTGCCCTCAGGGTAATATCCAGATTAGGGGATTCTGTCATAAAACCTGTTTTCGGATATAAGGGAAAGGATATTGCAAGGGTCACGGATGGGGAAATCCGGTTTTCGGACAGAAAGGCCGAATCCGTATCTCTTGAAACTGCCCTTGAAAGGCTGATTGAAGAAAGAGGAATGCTGTATATCCAGGAGTTTGTAGAAAACCCTGGAAGAGATATTAGAGTCTTTGTTGTTGGCGGCACTGCAGTCGGTGCAATTTATCGGAAAGCTGCAGCCGGTTCCTGGGTAAACAACCTTAGCCAGGGAGGAAGTGCGGACCGCTGCGCACTTACCTGTGAGCAAAAAGAAATTGCAGAAAAAGCTTCCCTTGCGATAGGTACAACATTCGCAGGTGTTGACATTATAGAAGGTTTTACCCAGGATCCCAATAAAGAAAATAGCAAAGACTGCAGCAGGACAGAACAGGCCCCCAGAATTCTTGAAGTCAACGGAACGCCATCAGGAAAAGGTATTTTTGATGCGTGGGGGATAAACCCTGCAGAACATATCCTTCAATACCTGCAAAGTATCTTATAAAAAAAAATATAAATGCTAAAGAAAATAGTACACTATATTTTAGAGAGAATTTTTTAGGGAAAATTAGAATAAGAGTATTTTCGGACCTCATTGAATGGTAACATGAAGAATTCAGAAAAACAATTCTTAAAAAGTTATGAAAAGGCCTGAAAGATTATACCGAAAACATTTAAGATATAAGCTGACCTTGAATAAGCCTGAGGCAAAGGATGAGTGAATACAAACAGTGTATAGTTACCCGGGAGGACCTGAAACTTTCCAAAGGTAAGTTTGCAGTACAGGTAGCTCATGCTGCCCTTTCTGCGGCTGAATGGGCAAGCAAAGCAGATCTTGAAAAGTGGAAAGAAGGCGGGCAGAAAAAAGTTGTCCTTAAAGTCCCTACTCTTAAAGATCTTTATGAACTTAAGGAGAAAGCAAGAAGGGAAGGACTCCCCACAGCTCTAATCCAGGATGCCGGACTTACGGAAATTCCTCCTGGCACAGTCACCGTTCTTGGTATCGGGCCTGCAAAGGAAGAACTTATAGATAAAGTTACACGAGATCTTAAGCTTGTATAAGTGCCTGAAAGCCCAATAGGGGCTTAAAAGTTGCACTATTAAAAACTGCATTAAAACAGAAGTAGGTAGCGGATATCCGCAGAGGTTTTCCACCGGCCGGAAATATGTTCTGCACGTATTCTATTCAGGAGGGCACAAATGAAGGAATCAGAGGTTTCAGGAAAAAAAGCGGCCTCGATGATTGCGGTTTTATGCATATGCCTTGTACTAATAACAATGACCGGACCTTTATTTTCGGACTCAATTAAAGTATTTACAGTTGACTTAAGAAGTTACCTTGGCTTAAGTCCGGAACATGGAAGCCAGGAAGAAGTTTTTACGCCTGAACCGGCTTCATTTACCTTCCCGGCAATACCTGCATACACCCCTAAGGAAAACGAACTCACCCCGTTCCTGAAAACTCCACTACAGCCTGGTTTCTCCCTGAGCAGTAATTATCAAACTTCAGAATTTTTCCAGGGAGGAATAAGCTACGTTAAAGTCAGTATCAAAAATGAAGGTCGAAACCCGATCTTTATTGACAAATACGGAGTTTCGGTTAACGCCTCTGAAAAAAAGATTTATTCCGAAGACTGCGGAGTTTTGATTATCCCGGGCGAAGAGAAGAGTCTCGGAGTAATTACGGTTAAGGTGCCTGAAGAAGAAAAAGCCAGTTTTAACATAGTTCTCTGGCTGCTTGCCGAGACCTCAGAAGGGAAATGGCACGAATACGAGCCTTATTTCCTGAGCGGATTCACTGCAGATCTGAAGCCAATGTCCGAAAAAGTTGCCCCAAAATACAGATATAATCCTGCTTATTACTTTGAAACCATAAACCGGCTGGTGGAACCAGCAGAACCTGATGTAAGGAATAGGGCAGCTGAAGTGGCTCGCTTATATCCCGGAGCTTATAATATTTATCAGGTCTGTGCCCTCTTTGACATGGTAAAAGAGAAAATCGAATACGTCAGCGATCCAAGAGGCAACGATGTATGGGAGCCTGCCAACGTTACTCTGAAGGTAGGAGCCGGAGACTGCGAAGACCAGGCAATTCTCCTCTCATCCATGCTCGAAGCTGTAGGAGGTACAACTCGAGTTTACCTGACAGACACCCATGCCTTTGCAGCTGTTTATATAGGCAATGAAACGAATGAAACCGAAGCCGCAGTCGAAGGAATTAGAGATTACTATGGAAACGTCGACGTTAACTACCTGACTGATGAATACGGTTCCTGGTTAATACTTGACCCGACATCCAGTCTTTACGCAGGCGGGCTTCCCGGACAAACGGCTCAGACAAAAATTCAGACCGTTGAAGAAAACGAAACACACAGGAGCTGGACCTTCTCAAACACAAGCAAAGTAGAAGTTATCGACATCAACCCCGATAAATAATAATAATAATAATAATAATAATAATAATAATAATAATAATAATAATAATAATAATAATAATAATAATAATAATAATAATAATAATAATAATAATAATTAATAAGCTTCTCTCGCAAACCAGCATATATATCTGGATTTTACTGACAATAGCTGTCCAACCGCAGTGAATATTTTTGTACCTTTCAATCTGCATTACCTTTTTAATCTGCACTAAATGCCGCTGCAGAGAATATTGCCATAAAGGAGCGTTTGCAATTCATGGAAGTTCCCGAAATCGAAAAAAAGATAGGAATCAGTCTCTACTCCACAGATACCGAAGGCCTCGGAGGGCAGCTCCGCCAGGAAGTGGAGGACTTTATTGTTAAAGAGATTACAAACAGAGAGGAAGGAAAGGAGGGTAAGTACCTGATTATCGAGCTTGTAAAGCGCGACTGGGATACCCACCACTTTACCCGAACTCTCGCAAAAATCCTGAAGATAAGCCAGAAGCGGATCAGCGTTGCAGGCACAAAGGACAAACGCGCACTTACCACACAAAAAATCAGTGTTTTTGATCTTGAGGCTTCCGAAATTGAAAAAGTTCATTTAAAAGATATCGAGCTGAAAGTCCTGGGCCGCTCCCGGAAATCAATCGAACTCGGAGATCTCTGGGGAAATGATTTTATAATTACTATCAGGGATATAGTCAGCTCTCCTGATGAGACCAAAAAGCTTCTCGAAAAGACTACAGATGACATCCTGAATCAGGGAGGGGTCCCTAATTTCTTCGGAATCCAGCGTTTTGGCTCTGTCCGCCCTGTTACTCATCTTGTAGGAAAAGCTATTGTTGAAGGAGATTTTGAAAAAGCTGCCCTGCTTTATATCGCCGAGCCCTTCCCTGATGAACCGGATGAAACAAAAAAAGCCCGCCAGTTCGTCAAAGAAACCCGTGATTTTAAAGAGGGCCTGAAAACCTATCCGCTCCGCCTTGGGCACGAAAGAGCCATGATGAATCACCTGATCGCAAACCCGGAAGACTTTGCAGGCTCTTTTCTGGTTCTCCCGAAAAACCTATACAGGATGTTTGTGCACGGCTACCAGTCCTATATCTACAATACAATCCTCTGCCGCAGGCTAGAAAAAGGCCTTCCCTTAAACCAGGCTGTAGAAGGTGACATTGTCTGCTTCAAAAACGAAGCCGGACTGCCGGATTCTTCAAAGACAGAGAAAGTTACAACAGAGACAGTAACTGCCATGAACCGCCTGATTAAGAAAAACCGCGCCTTCATAACCGCCCCCCTCCCGGGCTATAGCACGGAATTTGCTTCCGACATTCCCGGAGAGATAGAGCAAGAGATTCTCCAGGAACTCAATGTCCTTCTGGAAGGTTTCAACATAGAAAAAATTTCTGAAATGAGCTCAAAAGGTACCCGCAGAGAAGTCCTCCTGCAGGTTGAACCAAAATTCGAGGTTGCAGACGATGAGCTGAACCCCGGGAAATCAAAGGCAGTGCTTGAGTTCATGCTGCCCAAGGGAAGTTATGCAACAACCGTACTTAGGGAATATATGAAAGTGGATCCCTTGCAGATGAGCTAAAAAACTAAAACAGATCCATTTTATGAGAAACTGGCGTTCACTCCTTTAACAGGGTAACGACTAGTGTCAAAAACGTTTAGTTATTGATAATCTATTAAGCTCTGAATCGTTATGCACTGATGGGGTGCTGCCAAAAACTATGTGCAAGAATTAAATTGCCGTGATACTAGTTTTTCCGAATTCCTTTTCTTCATACGCTAGCCGAATTTGAGCAAAACTTTTAAAATCATGGAAGAAAAGTAGAAGAATCTACAGAAAGTCAAGGCGAGATCCGCATACCTTAACCGTAGATAGAAGATTCGAATTAAAATTCGAATCAAGATTTATTCGCATATAATGCTGTAGTTAATGCACATAACAATGCAAACATAGACTCAAACCCTGGAATACTCTTAGACTTCTGCATATTTTCCGCCGATTCTTCAGTTTCTTTAGTTCCTTCAGCTTCTCCTGCTTCTTCATTTTTTACTGTTTCTTGAGTTTCTTCTATCTCTTCTGCTGCCTCCTGTATAGTTCCCTCGTCTTCTTGAGCAAATTCTTCATAGCGGAATACAACAGGCACATCGTTAACTCCGATCTTTTTTCCCATACGGTCAAGTGTATCGTAGATATTGTCCAGAGTAGAACTATTAACTTCCGAGCCTTCCAGAATTCCTACCCCTACGCAATTTTCAATGCCCCAGCCATAACTTATAACCGGCCCCTCAGGATACAGATAAGACTCCATATTGTTTCTTGCAAGGTTGCAGATTGTATCGAGTTGATCATACCATTCTCGCCTCTGATCTTCAATATAGAACTCACGTTCTTTTCCATAAGTCATGATCAGAGTATTGTTTTGTTGATTTCCAATGCTTTCAAGCCCCATTTTTGCAAATAAGCGAACTCCCTCATCTTCATCGTTCAGAGCATCTGTAAGAGGTCCAACTGCACGCTCGCCACCTATTCTACCAAGAGCTTCAGCCGCACGCACTCGAGCTTCAGGATCTTCGTCCCCAAGAGCCTTGATCAGAGTTTCTACTGCCGGTTCACCCATCAGACCCAGGTGATAACCAAGATCTGCTTGAAGTTCCGGCTTTTCTTTCAGTGCCTGAATCATGGGCTGGATTGCTCTTTCATCTTTGATTCCGGCAAGGACTGCAATAACCTTCGTCTGGAGAAAAGTATCTTCGTTTTCATCCTGCAAAATCTCAATGAGAGGCTCTACAGCAGGTTTTCCTATTGCAACGAGAGCATTAGTTGCAGCACTTTCAACTTCCCACTCTTCATCTGTCAGAAGTCCAATGAGCGGCTGCACAGCTCTTTCGTCCTTTATTTTGCCGAGAGTAACAGCCGCATTTTCTCTGAGATCCGGATCTTCAGCTCCAAGTGCCTGGATTAAAGGTTCAACTGCATGCTCTCCGATTTCGACCAGGGATTTTACGGAATCGGCTTTAACATTTACATCTGAAGCGTTAAGATTCTGGATTAAAGTCTCTATTTCCGACTCGCTTGAAACGGCATTAGCTATATGAATTCCGGAAAGTAGAAAAAATTGAGTAATTATTACTACAAAAACTATAAAATTAATTTTTAATTTACCAACCCTCATCTAGTCACCAAATCCAATTTATTCAGTGGTTAAGAACCCTTAAAAAATCGAAATAAAACTGTTTTTACTCTATTGCCATATCCGTATTAAGAATCACAAGTTTTTTGACTTCTTCCCGTGGTAGAAGATAGCCATTAAAGTTATCAAGCTTGGGATTTGCCGGATCCACACCATACTTTTGGATATAGGCTTCCCTTGCCTCTTCTATAATATATGCCATTTTCTGTTCACTCATCAAGATATCATAGTTCTCTCCTTTCTTTAAACCTTCAGGAGGCTTTCCTGTGTCTGTGGCTATAACTCTCATTTCGCCATTGAGGACGGTGCCTTCAAGATAATTAGGAAGTTCTCCTCTGGCAAATTTAAGGTCGTTTTCCGTGATGTTATACTTTCGATACAGCTCCTGCAGTTCATCGTCCGTATAACTCACACTGCCAGAAAAAGCCATATCAGCTAACTCCTCATCCTGGCCCTGCAGTTCCTCGTCCGTATGATCCACATTATCAGAGAGGACCGTATCGGCTGTTGTCTCACTCTGGTTTTTATAATAAATCCCGAGTATTCCAGAAGTACATGCGAGAACTACAACTATCATTATCCAAACTTTATTCATATTATACATCTCCAGAGTCCACAAACTCTGCATATAAGCCAAGTTCTAACAAAAGGGAGTGTTTGACTATTGAGATATATATTTTTCTATATTGCATTATATTAGACTAATAATAGAGTACTGATTTAATAAAAAGTTATTTTATATTATTAATATAAGTATTTGAACAGAAAAAGACAAATATATTTTCTTGATAAAAGCTATTGAGTTTCGTCAGGATCTGCAAAAGCTCAGGAGAAAAATGATCAAGATGAAGGAGCGATAAATATGAAATTTGGAACAGGGGCATTGCTTGCAGCAGTGTTGCTGGCGGTAGTCTTCTTTTCGCTGGGTGAGGACACAGAGCAAACTGCAGATAAAGAGAACGAAGAAGAAATGAAAATTACAGCTGCACCGTGGTTTAATGAAGGTGATCCATGGTTTGATGAAGGAGATGAATTGAATAGGCTCAGCAGTGACGAACTCTCATCTCTTGCTGAAAAAAACGAGACGATAAGGAAAATGCTCGAAGAAGACAAAAAAATTGAGCTTGTCCAGATTGAAAGCCTTGAGGATTTAGAGCACCTGCCAGAAAATTATCCAGAGGATCTGAAAAAATTAATGATTGAAAATTATCTTGAGAAGCAAAATATCTCACAACAAACAGCCAATAGTTCTCAGAACGATACCTAAATATAAACATACGAGACTAATATAACAACCCTATTAATGTACAGAAAAGTAGAAATGAAAAACGAGAAGAAAACATTTTCTTCAGGAAGAATTTAATTTACAGTAGATCTTTTTATCCCATACAGTAGATCTTTTATCCTAATCTTATAAAGAGAAAAGAAATGTCGCGTAAAATTAACTCTGAGTTCTTAGTAACAATATTTCTTCTTACAGGGCTAGCACTTTTTTTGATTTTATATTGTGTATCCAGCTACCTCTTCCCTGGGCACGATTCGATTATGTTTTCGCATCTTAAATTTTTTGCTCAACTAGCAGGTACAGTTCTTTATGCTCTAATAGTAGTAGCCTTAGTTGCTCTGGGTACTTCAATCATCGAGATCTCTTCTTCAGGCAGATCAAAGCGAAATAAAAAAATGAAGTCAGGAAGAAAGAAAGATTAATAAAATTTAAAAAGTACAGTTTATATTAAATATGAGACATTAAGGTTTTTGTAATGATATATAAAGTAAGCCGCACAGAGATCTCTGTACTAGTGTCACGAAAACTTAATTGTGGATCATCAATTTAAGGTCAAAACCATATCAGCTGATGGAATCTACCAAATAATATGTTCGATAATTAGGTTTTTACGATACTAGCCTGCAAAACAAATTAAAAAAATATGATTAGGCCAGGAAAACCCGACCTGAAACTAAAATATACCCGATTTAGACTGTAGAAGGCTCATTCAACTGAGTTTTAAAGACCAAAGTGTGCTTTTGTTCAACAATCCTTCCATAGAAGTTTGCAATGAATATTGAACTTGTAAAGCACAATGCAGGTATGCCTATAAGTACAATTGAAAGGATTGCGAAGACAATAACAATGGCATACTGTTTCAGCGCTGCCATAATATAATCTTCCATGTTGTCCCTGACAACGTTCAGGAGGTCAAACTCAAAGAAAGACTCAATGGTCTGTTTCCTGAAGAAGTTAACCGCAAGAATAGGGATCACAAAGAACCCGAGCAGCAACTCAGTGAGATTTCCAAGGGTTGCACTGATATAAGTTACGGCAAAAATTACAACTGCATATGCGACATAGAAGGGAAGAGCTTTCACGAAAGTAATGGCTCCAAGTTTCAGGTCTTCCATTAAATCGAGGTCGATAGGCTCTTCGTACCTGCCCTCGATAAACTCATTAACCAGCCTTACGATATAACCAAAGAGTACAAGCCATCCCAGAATCGGAATGAGCAACAAGAGTGCATATAGAAGTTTTTTTGGCGTTTTGAACGGATACTTAAAAGCATCTGACAAACTTATGGTTTCTATAATAATCACCAAATTAATTCCTTCTTTTTAAGTATATAAAACTTTGTAAAAATAAAAGTAAAGAGATATATAAAATGTAAAAAATAAATTTTTTAAGACCAGAGGTTCTGCTTCCTTGATATCCTCGGATCTCATGTACCATATATCCGTATCATCTGTCACATTGGGAGCTTTGCAAACAGACATACTTCCGCTCCTCGGATATTCTATATATGCATATATACTAAAATAAAAATAATATATAGATATTTGGATTATTTATAAATAGGAGAATAACCTAGTGTCACGAAAACTTAATTGTGGATCATCAATTTAAGGTCAAAACCATATCAGCTGATGGAAGCTACCAAATAATATGTTCGATAATTAGGTTTTTACGATACTAGTGTCGCGTCAACGATTAAACGTCGGATAAAGGCGTGATAACTTTATCCTTGCATCTTCTGTTTTGAATTGCCAATTAACCTTTGAATTTTTGTTGTTTCTAAAATTTTGCCATGCCAATACTTCTTTCCTAACAAACTCGATGTTATCCATTCTCCTTTTTAAACATTGTCGGGTAAGTCGGGAGGATTACTCCTCCTTTCTCCCCTAGGAACCGTACTTGAAAGTTTCCCTTCATACGGCTCGAGTGTTTTCAAACCCTTTCTGTATCAGGCATCAGTTATTTGCATAACTG